>Ga0315298_1002367_pt1 | contig 32119 bp, 26 predicted proteins | sample WHS_1_MG_FD_203077 | JGI IMG/M metagenome (GOLD analysis project Ga0315298, IMG submission 203077) | Extremophilic microbial mat communities from Washburn Hot Springs, YNP, Wyoming, USA - WHS_1_MG | ecosystem: Environmental > Aquatic > Thermal springs > Hot (42-90C) | place: USA: Wyoming... | reverse complement strand
CCCGGCGTCATCGCCGCCACGAGCGGCAACTACGGGGCGGCCGTGGCCTCGCGGGCGGCGGCCCTGAACCTGCCCTGCCTCATCGTTCAGGAGGTCTTTGACAGCCGCGGCGTCGGCCAGCCCGAAATCCTGGAAAAAACCAGGGCCTGCGAGGCCTACGGGGCCGAGGTCGTCCAGCTCACCGTGGGCCCGGAGCTGTTCTGGGTCCACCTTCTGCTCCTGGAACAAACCGGCTACTTCAACGCCTCCCTTTACACCCCGTACAGCATCGCAGGCATCGAGACCCTCGGCTGCGAGGTGGCCGAGGACTGCCGGGGGGTTACCGGCCGGGACCCCGACGTCGTGGTCGTGACTCACGCCGGCGGCGGGAACGTCACCGGCACGGCCCGGGGTCTGGCCAAGGCCGGCTGCCGCGGCACCCGCGTGGTCGGGGCCAGCGTCGACTTGAGCGGGCTGCACATGGCCTCGGACCGTGACTTCAACCGGAAAGCCTTTACGACCGGGCACACCGGCTTCGGGGTGCCCTTCGCGACCTGGCCCGACCGGGCCGACGTCGTCTACAACGCGGCCCGTCCGCTCCGATACCTCGACGCCTACTACACGGTCACCCAGGGCGAGGTTTTCTACATCACGGAGGCCCTCGCCCAGCTCGAGGGATTGGAACGCGGTCCGGCCGGTAACACCTCGCTGGCCGTCGCGGTGGGCCTGGCCCGGGACCTCCCGGCGGACGCCGTCGTCGTGGTCCAGGAGACCGAGTACACCGGGGCCGGCAAACATCCCTTCGCCCAGCTCACTTTCGCCCGCCAGAACGGCATCGAGGTCCGGCGGGGCGACCCCCGCGAGGAACGGCCCGGGACCTCCATCGTCATCCCGGAACGGCCGGAACAAATCCGCCCCAGGCCGGTCGACCTTGACGAACTCCGCCGTTCCTATCTGCGTCGCGCCCGCCGGGAGCTCGGACCGCACCCGGAGGCCGCGGACCTGGCCTTTTTGGCCGAAGACCTCAGGGTCGACCCGGGCTTCGTCGAGCGTACTCTCGCCGGACCGGAGGATACCCGCCGGGAGGACACCCGATTGGAGGACGCACCGTGAAACCCAGGCCGGACGACTTCGCCGAGCGCCGCGCGCATCTGGCCGACCTCGACGACGCGGCCCTGCACCGGCGCTTCTGGGAGCTCGCCGAGCGCATCGCGGCGCCGCTCGTCGAGCTGGCCCGGACTCACACCACTCCGTCCATCGAGCGCTCGATTCTGAGCCGCCTCGGCGTCCCCAGTCCCGAGGCCGCCGCCGTGGTCCAGGGCTGCCTCGCCCGCGGCCTTCTCGGTCACGGGGCCGGCCACGTGGTCCTGCGGGTGGCTCGAGACGCGGGCCTCACACCCAGGCGGGCCGCCGCCGAACTGGCGGCGGGAAGGCTGTGGGACCTAGCCGGGAGGGCCTTCGGCCGTGCCGATTGAGCGTCCCGACCCCGGCCGTCCCGACCCTTGCCCGGACCCCGCCGGTCTCACTCTGAGCCCGGACCGCCCCATCGACGTCCAGGCCGTCCTCGCCGGTCTGGAATCTTACCGCCCCCGCCGCCGGGGCTGGGTCTGGCGTCGCAGATTGGACCCGGGCGCCCGGGTCGAGCCCGCCCCGTTCCGGTACGACGAAATCTCCCCGTCCCTGGAGCGCTGCGTCCCCCTGCCCGCCGCCTCCCGCCACTTCTGGTCCATCGACCCGCAGCCCGCCCTGACCATCACCACCGAAATCGCCTCCGGCCGGTTCGAGGACGACATCAGGCGGATGCGTATGGCCGCCTGGCACGGGGCCGACCACATCATGGTCATCCGGACCGCCGGCCAGAGCCACTTCGACGGGCTTCTCGAGGGAACGCCGGAAGGGGTGGGCGGTGTTCCCGTCACCCGCAAGCAGCTCCGGGCTACCCGCCGCGCCCTGGACCTCATCGAGGACGAGGTCGGCCGCCCTCTTAACCTCCACTCCTACGTGAGCGGGCTGGCCGGCCCGGAGATGGCGGTCCTGTTCGTCGAGGAGGGGGTGGCCGGCGCCCACCAGGACCCGCAGTATAACGTGCTTTACCGTAACGTCAACATGGTCCGCTCCTTCGTCGACGCCGCCGAGGCGAAGACCGTGATGAAAACCGGCGGGCTCCTCCAAATCGACGGGGCCCACAACGCCAACGCCACGGCCCGCGAGGCCTGGAAAGTCACGCCCGAACTCCTCGTCCAGCACGGTATCAACTGCGCTTTCTCGGCCGCCGTCGGCTACCCCAGGGACCTCGTCTGTCTCTCGACGGTTCCTCCCACGGCCCCGCCCGCGCCCGCCCTGCGCCTGAACCTCCCCTACGCCGTGGCCTTGCGCGAGCTTTTCGAGGGCTACGGCATCCGCGCCCAGATGAACACCAGGTACATCGAGTCGGATACCCGGGAGGCCACGGTCACTCACGTGCTCGACCTTCTGGTCACGCGGCTAACCTTCGCCGACATTCAGAGCACCATCACCCCCGACGAAGGCCGCAACATACCGTGGCACCACAACAGCGTCGCCGCCGTCGAAACCGCCAAGCAGGCCCTGGACGGCCTGGACGGCCTGGCGGAGATGGTCAGACTCGAGCGCGGCGGCGAGCTGGGCCGGTCGGCCCGGGAAATCAAAGAGCGGGCCGTGCTCTTCCTGGAAGAGATTCTGGCCCTGGGCGGCTATTTCAGGGCCGTCGAGGAGGGGATGTTCGTCGACTCCGGCTACTATCCGGAACGGGCCGGCGACGGCATCGCCCGACGGGTCGACGGCGGAGTGGGGGCCGGTACGGTCGTCCCGCGCGAACCCGATTACTGGGCCCCCGTCTGCGGCCACTTCGGCCGGAGCCATCCCCCGCCCGACCTTTCGGCCGAGCCCGAAGGCTGCACCTTGTGCCGGCCCGACCTCGCGCCCTATATCGACGAGCTCGACCCCGAGGACAACGTCCACCGCCGCCTGGAGGAGGCCCGGCGCCGCCGCGAGGGCGGCCTTCTCCGCCCCGAGGTCCAGTGGGCCGGCGACGGCGTCCTCACCCTGACCCTGTTTCTGCCCGCCCCCGCGGACACCGCCCGGGCCGCCGCTCTCGAAATCGCCGCGCGCCTCGGGCTCGAGGGACCCGAGGTCATCCACAGCCGGGTCATGCACCCGGCCGAGGGGACCCTCGTCGAGGTGAAGGCGGTCCTGCCGTTCGGCGTCGACCCGGCGCGCCTGCCCGTCCCCAAGAGCGACCGGCTCCTTCCCGAAGAGCTCATCCGCCGGGATCTCGCCGAATACCCGATGACCGCCGTGGCCGCCACCGTCGGCGACGACGAGCACTCGGTCGGGATGCGGGAGATAATCGACATCAAGCACGGCGGACTGGAGAAGTACGGGGTGAAGTGTCTGTACCTGGGGACCTCGGTTCCCGTCGAGAAAGTCCTGGACGCGGCGGTCGAAGCCGACGCCCGGGCCGTCCTCATCAGCACTATCATCACCCACGCCGACGTTCACCGGAAGGCCATGCGCCGGCTGGCCGACCTCGCCCGGGAGAAGGGGGTCCGCGACCGCTTCCTTCTCGTGGCCGGCGGGACTCAGGTCACCGACGCCATGGCGCGGGAAGAAGGCCTGGACGCCGGCTTCGGGCGCGGGACCAGAGGCCTTGAGGTGGCCTCCTTCCTGGTGGCCGCGAGGGCGGCCAGGGAAGGCCGGCGTCCCGGCGAGCGTCCCGCCGACGGGCGGTCCGAGGCCGATTCACGCCCTCCCGCCGGGCGGTCGCGGGCCGATTGACGTGCGGGCCGACGTCCTGGTCGCCGAGATAGGCAGCACCGTCACGAAGGTCCACGGCTTCGCGCGGATCGAGACGCCCCGGCCGGTCTGGCTCGGCTCCGGTCAGGCGCCCACCACCGTGCGGGAAGGCGACGTGACGGCTGGACTGCGGCGGGCCCTGTCCGCCCTCGAGGAGCGTCTCGGCGGGACAATCCGGTGGGGCCGCATGATGGCGGCCTCGAGCGCGGCGGGCGGCCTGCGCATGTCGGTTCACGGGCTGGTCCCCGACATGACCGTTCGGGCGGCCCGCGAGGCCGCCCTCGGAGCCGGAGCCATCCTTGACCTTGTCACCTCCGGCCGGATGGGCGACGCGGAGGTGGCCGCCCTCCGACGCACCCGGCCCGGACTCGTGCTTCTGGCGGGGGGCGTGGAAGGCGGCGACCGGGCCGTCGTCGTCCATAACGCCCGGTCCCTGGTCCGCTCGGGGGTACGGGCGCCGGTCGTCTACGCCGGCAACAGCGCGGCGGCCGAGGAGGTCGTGGGGGTTCTTCGCGCCGCCGGCCTGGAGGTCCGGGTGGTACCCAACGTTTATCCCCGTTTGGACCAACTCGACGTCGAGCCCGCGCGACAGGCCATTCAGTCGCTTTTCGAGGAGCACATCGTCCGGGCGCCGGGGATGGAGCGTGTCCGGGAAATGGTCCAGGGCGCGATCCGACCCACACCGGGGGCCGTGATGGAGGCGGCCCGGTGTCTGCGGGCGGTGCTCGGCGACCTGGTTGTTTTCGACGTGGGCGGGGCCACGACCGACGTGCACTCCGTGACCGCCGGCTCGCCGGAGATTGCCCGGCTTCAGCTCCATCCGGAGCCGGAAGCCAAGCGTACCGTCGAGGGTGACCTCGGCGTCTACGTCAACGCCGGCAACGTCGTGCGCCTGGCGGGCGAGGAGCAAGTGGCGGAGTATATGGAGGAAATGGAGGAAGTGGGGGCCGCGCCGGCCGCGGACGCCCCGAGGGCCGCGCCGGCCGCGGACGCCCCGGGGGCCGTGGAGGCCGCGGAGACCGCGCGAGCCCCGGGCGGCCCGGGGTTCGCGCGCCGGGCGGGCCGGGTCGCGGAGCTGCTGGAGAACCTGAAGCCCCTGCCGCCCGGGGAGATGGACCGCCGGACCCTGTGCTTCGTGCAGGCCCTGGCCCGCATCGCGGCCGAGACCGCGCTCGTCCGGCACGCCGGGCGGCTGCGGCACCTGTTCGGGCCGACCGGGAGGGTGACCGTGGCCGAAGGTAAAGACTTGACCGAAGTCGAATGGCTAGTGGGTACGGGAGGGCCCCTCGCCTGTTTCCCGAACGCGAGGGAGACCCTGTCGAAGCTCGCCGCTCTGCCCTCCCGGGTCGTCGACGCCAGGTCCAGGCCGGGCGAACGCCTCGGTCTGGGCCTTCTTCCCGGGCCTCCGGCCCGGCCGGTGCTCGACAGGAGATACATCCTGGCCGTTCTCGGAGTCCTCCACCACGATTACCCCGAGGCGGCCGAAACCTTGCTGCGGGAGAGCTTCCAGCCCCAGGCGGCGGGGGACGGCTCGAAGGAGGGCGGCTTGAGGTGACGGTCGGGGCCCTACCCACCCCCAGACTCGAGATCGACCTGGGCAAACTCCGCGCCAACGCCGCGACCGTGGCCGGTTGGTGCCGGAACGCGGGCCTGGGCCTCCTGGCCGTGACCAAGGGAGTGCGGGGCGACCCCCGGGTGGCCCGGGCCCTCCTGGAAGGAGGAGCGATGGGCCTCGCGGACGCGCGGCTCTCCAACTGCCGCGGTTTGCAGGACCTGCGTTCCGGCCGCGGCCCGGACGGGCGGCCGGGGCCGGGGGCCGGGCCCGTGCCGCTTATCCTTCTCCGGGCCCCGACTCCGGCTGAGGCGGCCCAGGCCGTCGTTCTGACCGACGGCGTGCTGGCGGCGGACGCGGATACGGCCGAAGCCCTGGCCCGGGCGGCCGCCCAGGCCGCTCGTCCCTACCGCATCTACCTCCCTGTCGACCTCGGCGACCTCCGTGAAGGTGTCCTCCCCGAGGACGCCGTAGCGGCGGCCCTAGCCATGGACGAGCGTCTGGCCCGGGCGTCGGGCATTCCGGACCCGTACCGCCGGGCCCACGTGGCCGGCCTGGCCGCGAACATGGCCTGCTTCGCCGGAGTCGTCCCGCGCCGGTCGCACCTTACGCACCTGGCTGCCCTGGCGCGGGAGGCGGAAAGGGCTCTCGGGCGGCCGCTGTGGGTTTCGGCCGGGAACACCGCCGTACTTCCCCTGCTCCTCGCCGAAGGGTTGCCGCCCGGCCTGGGCGACCTGCGGGTCGGCGAAGGTATCCTTCTGGGGCGGGACAGTCTTCACCGGCGCCCCCTGCCCGGCTGCCGCCAGGACGCCTTCGTCTTCAAGGCGGCGGTCATCGAGGTAGGCGTTAAAGCCTCGTGTCCCACCGGCGAGCTGGCCGAGGACGCGTTCGGCCATAGGCCCTTTTTTACCGACCGAGGCCGAAGGCTCCGGGCTGTCGTCGCGGCCGGCCGCCAGGATATCGACCCCGAGGGTCTTACGCCCCTCGAGCCCGGCATCGAGGTGGTCGGCGCCACGAGTGACCACCTGGTCCTGGATGTGGAGGATTACCCGGGGCGGCTTTCCGCCGGGACCGAGCTCGGTTTTTCCGTCAACTATGCCTGTTTGTTGCGGGCGACGACGTCGCCCGATGTGGCTAGAATCTACACCGGTGAGGCCTAGACGACCGGCTGGAGCCGGAAAAAGCTCGAGCCTGAACAAGCCTAGACGAGCCGAGACAAGCCGAGAGGTGAAGGCGATGTCCACCAGAGGGATTGTGTTCGGGGCTGTTTCCCCGCACCCGCCGATAGTCGTTCCCGAAATCGGGGAAACCGAACTGGAGAAGTGCCGGGCCACCCGGGACGGGCTCCAGGAGATGGCCGCGCAGGTCGTCGACGCCCGGCCCGACACCGTCATCATCATCTCGCCGCACGGGCCGGTGGTGCGGGAGGCCGTCACCCTGGTATCGAGCCCCATTCTGGAGGGAAACTTCCGCGAGTTCGGCATCTCGGGGTCGTCCCTTCGTTACGGGAACGACCTGCGTCTCGTCAACCGCATCATCGACGAGGCGGCCGCCAGGGGCGTCGACGTCTTCCCGGCCGACCCCCAGCGGGCGGCCAGCCTCCGGCTGCCGGGAGCGCTCCACTATTCGGTGCTCGTCCCTCTGTATTACCTTCGCCAGGCCGGCTACGAGGGGCGGTTGGTGGCGGGGGCGGTCGGTCTTCTGCCGAACGAGGAGTTCCTCGATTTCGGACGGGCCGTTCAGGCCGCCTGCGCCGAACTGGGTGTCCGGGCGGTCTACGTGGCCAGCGGCGACCTCTCGCACCGGCTCACCGACGGTGCTCCGGCGGGCTACGACCCCCTCGGCCGGGTGTTCGACGAGAAAGTGGTGGCGGCTCTGGCCCGGGCGGACCTCCAGGCCCTTCTTGACCTGGAACCGTCCCTGATAGAGCGCGCCGGCGAATGCGGGCTCGGCCCCATCCTGACCCTGTTCGGCGCCCTGGACGGCCTGGAGCTCATCCCTCGGGTGCTCTCCTACGAAGGACCGTTCGGCGTCGGCTACTGTGTCGCGACCTTCCTGCCCAAAGGCCCGAAGGCCGAACCCGCGCCCGCGCCCGGCCCCGGCGCCCGAACCGAACCCGCTACCGAGCCGGGGGCCGTGTCCCCGCCCGGCGGCGACTCCGGACCCCAGGGCCGGCCCGGGGCCGGGTCCCGGCTCGGGCCCGAACCAGAGCCCGGCGCCCGGCCCGAACCGGAGCTCGGGGCCAAGTCTGAGCCCGAACCCGCGGCCCGGGCCGAGCCCGGCACCGAGGCCGAACAGGCTGAGACCGAACGCCCCCAGGCCCAGACCCCGGCCGAGGCCGAGCCCGCTCCTCCGGCGGCCCAGCCCCACCCCTTCGTCCGCCTGGCCCGCCTGTCGCTGGAAACCTATGTCCGCTCCGGCCGCCTCATCAGTCCTCCGACCGGCAGCCCCGGTCTGGACCGGCGTGCCGGGGCGTTCGTCTCCCTGAAGAAGCACGGCCAACTGCGCGGCTGCATCGGGACCATTTCCCCGACCTGCCCGACTCTGGCCGAGGAGGTCATCCGCAACGCCGTTCAGGCCGGGACGGCCGACCCCCGCTTCCCGCCGGTCCAGGAGGACGAGCTCGGCGAGCTCACCTATTCCGTTGATGTGCTGGAGCCCGCCGAGCCCGTGACCTCGGTCGACGAGCTGGACCCGAAAGTCTACGGCGTCATTGTCACCAAAGGGCGTCGGACCGGCCTGCTTCTCCCGGACCTCGAGGGTATCGACACGGTCGAGGACCAGGTGGCCATCGCCATGCAGAAGGCCGGTCTACGGCCCGACGAGACAGGGGTCACCCTCTACCGTTTTAGGGTCACTCGGTACTACTGAGGCGGCGGATAGCTGAAGCGCCGGCCACCTGAGGCGCCGGATAACTGAGCCCCCGGGTCGGGCGCCGAGCCGCGAAAGGGTTGGCCGGTCGCCCGCTCGAAATACCGAAGCGACACCGGCCTGGACGGGGGTCGACCGATGCGGGCGGTCGAACGGACGCTGGCTATTCTGGAGATTCTGGGCTCGACGGACCAGGGGGTCCGCTTGGCCGACCTTTGCCGCCTGAGCGGACTGGACGGCAGTACGGCTCTTCGCTATCTGGACACCCTGGTCAAGCTGGGCTACGCGAGCACGGAGGCCGGGGACAAGCTACGCTACCGGGCCGGCTACCGGCTGGCCCGCCTCAGCGGCTCATCGGAGGTGACCATTCTCCAGCGCGCGGCGCGGCCGATTATGGAGGCCCTCCGCGACGCCTGCGGCGAGGACGTGAACCTCGGGACGCTCGATGCGGGTTCGGCCCTCTGTTTGGAGACCCAGAAGTCGTCCCACATCCTGGGAACGAATTTCGCGAGCGGGCTGCGCATCCCGGCCCACGCCTCGTCCCTGGGTAAGGCCATCCTGGCCTTTCTCCCCGAGGCCGGCCGGCGCGCGGTTCTCCGGAATGTGAAGTTCGTGGCCTACACGCCCAACACCATCATGTCGCTCGACCGGCTGGAGGCCGAGCTGGCCGAGGTCAGGCGGCGCGGCTGGGCCGTGGACCGGGAGGAGTTCACCCCGGCCGTCGTCTGCATCGGCGCGCCCATTTTCAACGCCGACGGGCGGGTTGTGGCCGCCCTCAGCATCACCGCCCCGACCCAGCGCATCTCGGCCGACGAACTCGAGGCCAGATATTCCGCCCTGCTCCTTGAGGCCTGCGCCGACGTCTCCCGCCAGATGGGGTTCCGGGCGGACGCCGACCGGGTCGTCCCCCGGAGCGCCGCCCAGGGTTCGTGACGCGGCAGGAAAGCGCCGACCGGCCCGCGAAATCGCCTCGTCGTGCAGCGCAATGGTCTCTTGCGGCCCACGCAAGAGATACGGCAGGAGGGCGCCATGAACGAAACCAACCCCAACTCGGCCCGTATCGATGCTCCCGTGGACGCCCGCGTCAGCGATTGGTTCGCCCGCGCCGAGCGCACCATCTCGGCGAGTCTCGTCCGCGACTGGCCCAACGTTCCCATCGTTCGAGCGCGGGGCAGCTACGCCTACGGTCCGGACGGTCGAGTCTACCTGGACTTCTGTTCGGGGATGGCCGCCTGCAACACCGGCCACTGCCACCCGAGGGTCGTGGCGGCCGTCCGGGAGCAGGCCGAAAAACTACTGCACGGGCCGATGGGTGTTCTGCTCTACGAACCCATCGTCGCCCTGGCGGAGCAGCTCGGAAAGGTCACCCCGCCGGGTCTGGACCAGTTCTTTTTCCTGAACAGCGGGTCCGAAGCGGTGGAGGGCGCCGTGAAGCTGGCTCGCTACGTGACGTCCCGTCCCGTGGTCATCGGCTTTCTCGGGGGGTTCCACGGGCGCACGTTCGGGGCGGCCACCCTCACCACATCCAAGGCCAAGTACCGCCGCCGCTATGAACCTCTCGTGGGCGGCGTCTACCATGTCCCTTACCCGTACTGCTTCCGGTGTCCCTGCGGGCTGACGCCGGACGGCTGCCGCCTGAAATGCTTCGATTTCGTCCAGGAGGTCTTCGAGCACCTCGCCGAGCCCTCCGAGGTGGCCGCCTTCCTCATCGAGCCCGTTATGGGGGAGGGCGGGTACGTCCCCGCGCCGGCGGAGTATCTCCAGCGTCTGCGGCAGGTCTCGTCAGAGCACGGCATCCTGCTCATCTTCGACGAGGTTCAGACGGGTTTCGGCCGGACCGGAGCGATGTTCGCCGCCCAGAGTTACGGCGTCACGCCGGACGTCATGGCCATCGCCAAGGGTATCGCCTCCGGCCTGCCGCTGAGCGCCGTTGTCGCTTCGCGGGAGCTCATGTCCAGGTGGCCCGCCGGGGCCCACGGGACCACTTTCGGCGGTAACCCCGTTTCCTGCGCCGCCGCCCTCGGTACTCTGGAAGTCTTCCGCGAGGAGCGGGTCCTCGAGAACGTCCGGCGCCAGGGCGCCAGAGCGTTCGAGTTCCTCCTTGGGCTCAAGCGGAGGTACGCCGTCATCGGCGATGTCCGCGGACGCGGCCTGATGCTGGGTATCGAGATGGTCCAGGCGGCCGACGGTGTTACTCCTGCGCCCGAGACAGTTGAGGCCGTCCTCCGGCGCTGCCTTGAATTGGGCCTCATCCTGTATCCCTGCGGCTCACACGGCCAGTGCATCCGGTTCATACCTCCGCTTACGGTCTCGGACGACGAGCTGGACAAGGGTTTGAACATCTTGGCCCGGGCCGTGGAGGAGGTCGCGGGGGAGGAACCGGGCCGGCCCGGTGGAAGACAGGGCCGCGACAGGGAAGCCTAGATAGCGGTCCGCCCGGACGAAGGCCGGCCAAAGTTCCGGTGAGGCCGGGGGATGCCGCTGGAGGTGGCGGGTTTGGCTGAAGGGGCCGGGTGCGAGGCCGCCTACTATACCAAGCTGGCCGACGGCCGGGTCCATTGTCTTCTGTGTCCGCAGGACTGCCGTATCCCTCCGGGCAAGGCCGGGGTCTGCCGCGTCCGGAAGAACATCGGCGGCACCCTTTACGCCACCAAGTACGCGCGGTGCGCCTCCTACGCCATGGACCCTGTCGAGAAAAAGCCGCTCTACCACTTCTACCCCGGCACCTACGTTTTCTCCCTGGCCGCCTTCGGCTGCAACCTGCGCTGCCGGCACTGCCAGAACTGGGAGCTCTCGCAGGGCGACGGCGAGGACATCGAGATGACGCCGACCCAGGCCGTGGCGATAGCCGAAGCGTGGCGGCACCCGCGCCACCGCTGCATCGGGCTGGCCTACACCTATAGTGAACCTCTGGTCTGGTTCGAGATGGTGCGCGATACGGCGAACATCGCCAAACAGCGCGGCCTCAAGAACGTGCTGGTGACGAACGGCTACGTCCGGGAGGAGCCGCTCCGCGAGCTCCTGCCCGTTATTGATGCCATGAACGTGGACGTCAAGGCGTTCACGGAGGGCTTCTACAAGAGGGTCTGCTCGGGGCGCCTGGAGCCGGTCCTCCGGACGGTCGAGACGGCCCACGCCGAGGGTTGCCACGTCGAGGTCACCACCCTGCTCATTCCCGGCCTCAACGACGGTCCGGAGGAAATCGGGGAGCTTGTCGATTGGCTCGCGGGGGTCTCGCCCGACATCCCTCTCCACTTTTCGAGGTATTTCCCGAATTACGAGATGGACGAGCCGCCGACCCCTCTGGCCACCCTCAAACGGGCCAGAGACATCGCCCGGCGGCGGCTCCGTTATGTCTACTTGGGCAACGCCTGGGAGCTCGACGCCGGCGAGACGGTTTGTCCATCCTGCGGCGCCGTTCTCGTGCGGCGCGACGGCTACCTCGCCGACAGCTCCGGCCTCGACGGCGACAAGTGCCGGGCTTGCGGGGCGAGCGTGAATTTCCGTAACACCTAGACGGATTGCGGAACGGGCCGTGGGGTCGGCTGTGGAGGGCGCGGCCCCGGGCCGGCCGCGCTGCTCCCGGACCGGTGCCGGTGCCGCGGCTGGGCGACTCGAGGGTGCGGACCGGCGCCGGGCGGCGTCGCGGAACGGGGAGAGACCATGAGCTTGGTACCGGAGAAAATCGTTGTGGCCCTCGGCGGTAACGCCATTCTGCAGCCCGGCCAGGCGGGCACGGCGGCCGAGCAGCGGGCCAACATCGCCGAGACGGCCGGAGCCATCGCCTCGCTGGTGGAAATGGGGCACAAGGTCGTCGTCACCCACGGAAACGGACCCCAGGTGGGTAACATCCTGCTCCAGAACGAGGCCGGGGCCGATCAGGTCCCGGCCATGCCCCTGGACATCTGCGGGGCCGAGAGCCAGGGTCAGATCGGCTACATGATCCAGCAGGCTCTGCGTAACGAGCTCGTGCGCCGGGGGCTGGGGCCGTCGGTCGCGACGATCGTGACCCAGGTGGTAGTGGACGGGCGCGACCCGGCCTTCGCCAATCCGACCAAACCGGTCGGCCCGTTCTACCCTGTCGAGAAAGGTCGGGCGCTGGCCGCGGAGCGCGGCTGGACGATGCGGGAGGTCCGGCCCGGCCAGCTCCGGCGGGTGGTCCCGTCGCCGGACCCGCTGCACATCGTCGAGCGGGCGGAGATAGCCGCCCTGGCCGCGGCCGGTACGCTCGTCATCGCCTCGGGCGGCGGCGGCGTCCCCGTCGTCGAGGAACCCGACGGGACCCTGCGCGGCGTCGAGGCCGTCATCGATAAGGACCTGGCGGGTCAGCGCCTGGCGGCGGACATCGGCGCCGACGTGTTCTGCATCCTCACCGATGTCCCCCGGGTGGCTCTGGCCTACGGGACGCCGGAGCAGAGATTCCTCGACCACATGACCCTGGACGAGGCCAGGACCTACCTCGCCGAGGGGCACTTCCCTCCGGGGAGCATGGGTCCGAAAGTCCTGGCCGTCGTGCGCTTCCTTGAGGCGGGCGGCAAGCGGGCGGTCATCGCCGCCATGCGGGACGCTCCCGCCGCCTTGGCCGGCAGGGCCGGAACGACCATCACCCCGTAGGGCTCGGGAGGAGCAAGCAAGCTAGGAAAGGGGTTTTTGACATGGCCGTCAGTATGAAGGGTAAAGACCTCATCGACACCCACGACCTTTCGGTGGAGGAAGTCCGGCAGATTCTGCGGACAACGGAGTTCTTCAAGCTCCGGGCCAAGAGCGGGGCGAAAGACCAGCCCTGCTCCGGCAAAACGCTGGGAATGATTTTCTCCAAACCTTCGACCCGCACCCGGGTCTCGTTCGAGGTCGCCATCTACCAGCTTGGCGGCTACGCCCTCTACCTCGGGGCCAGCGACCTCCAGCTCGGGCGTGGAGAGACCATCGCCGATACCGGTCGCGTGCTCTCACGCTACCTCGATGCCATCATGATCCGCACCTTCGACCACCAAGACGTCGTCGCCCTGGCCGAGGCGGCGGATATCCCGGTCATCAACGGGCTGACCGACCTCCTGCATCCCTGCCAGGCCCTGACCGACGTCTTCACCATCTACGAGAAGTTCGGACGTCTGGAGGGTCTCAAGCTGGTCTACGTCGGCGACGCCAACAACGTAGCCCACTCCCTGTGCAGCGCCGGGGCCAAGACCGGCATGCACGTCACCCTGTGCACGCCTCCCGGGAACCTCCCCGACGCCGCGGTCTTCGCCGCCGCGCAGGAGGACGCCCGGGAGACCGGAGCCCGCATCGAGCTCGTCCACGACCTGGCTGAGGCGGTCCGCGGCGCCGACGTCATCTACACCGACACCTGGACGAGCATGGGCCAGGAGGCCCAGCGCGAGAAGAAGCTGCGGGAGCTTTCCGGTTACCAGGTCAACTCGGCCGTAATGAAGGCCACCGGGAAACCCGGCACCATCTTCATGCACTGCCTGCCGGCCCACCGGGGCGAGGAGGTGACCGACGAGGTCATCGACGGTCCGCAGTCGGTGGTCTTCGACCAGGCCGAGAACCGCCTGCACACGCAGAAGGCCATTCTGGCCCTCGTTATGTAGACTGCTGCCCGGGTGCCGGCCCGAGCAAGCCGGAGAGAGCCGGCCTGCGGAAGCCGGAGAGAGCCGGCCCGAACAAGCCGGAGAGACAAGACAGAGAAGGACGTAGGCAACCGAGGGGGAGGAGAGCATGGCAAAGAAGACGCGCGTCCTTATCATGGGCGCGGCGGGTCGGGATTTCCATAACTTCAACGTCTTCTTCCGCGGGAACCCCGACTACGAGGTCGTGGCCTTCACCGCAACCCAGATTCCCAACATCGAGGGCCGGGTCTACCCGCCGGTCCTCGCCGGGGAGGGCTACCCCCAGGGTATCCCCATCTACCCGGAGACCGAGCTGACCCGGTTAATCAAGGAGCTGGCCGTCGACCAGGTCGTCTTCGCTTACAGCGACGTCACCCACGACTACGTCATGCACAAGGCCTCGATGGCCCTCGCCGCCGGGGCCGATTACGTGCTCATGGGCCCCAAGCGGACGATGGTCGGCTCCTGTAAACCGGTCATCGCCGTCTGCGCCGTGCGGACCGGGTCGGGCAAGAGCCAGACCACCCGCCGCGTGGCCGAGATTCTCAAGGCCCACGGCAAGAAGACCGCCGCCGTGCGTCATCCCATGCCTTACGGCGACTTGGCCAAGCAAGCGGTCCAGCGCTACGCCACTTACGCCGACCTCGACAAGTACGAGTGCACCATCGAGGAGCGCGAGGAGTACGAGCCGCACCTGGACCGCGGCAGCATCGTCTACGCCGGTGTCGATTACGAGGCCATTCTGCGTCAGGCCGAGAAGGAAGTCGACATCGTCCTCTGGGACGGCGGTAATAACGACATCCCCTTCTACCGGCCCGACCTGCTCATCGTCGTGGCGGACCCGCACCGGGCCGGACACGAGGTGCACTACCATCCCGGGGAGACGAACCTGCGGATGGCGGACGTCGTCGTCATCAACAAGGTCGACACCGCCCGCCCCGAGGACGTCGCCACCGTCCGGGCCAACATCGCCGAGGTCAACCCCAAGGCCGTCATCATCGAGGCCGCCTCGCCGATAACGGTCGACGGGGACGGGGCCGAGCTGCGCGGCAAGAAGGCCCTGGTCATCGAGGACGGGCCGACGACCACCCACGGGGAGATGGCCTACGGCGCGGGGACCATCGCCGCCAAACGTTTCGGGGCCGAGCTCGTCGACCCGCGGCCCTACGCGGTCGGGAGCATCGCCGAGACCTACCGCAAGTATCCGCACACCGGGACACTCCTGCCGGCCATGGGTTACGGCGGCCAGCAGGTCCGGGACCTGGAGGCCACCATCGACCGGACCCCGTGCGACATCGTGGTCATCGGCACCCCCATCGACATCCGCCGGGTCCTCACCCTCCGCAAGCCCTCGGTTAGGGTGAAGTACGACCTCCAGGAAATCGGCCGGCCGACCTTGGAGGACGTCCTTCAGCCGTTCCTGCGCTAGTCGGGCCGGTCCGGACGGTCGGGCCGGTCCGGACGGTCAGGCCGGTCCGGCCGGTCCAGACGGTCCGGGCTCGCCGGGGCCGGGCCCGGCCGGGGGGCACCGGGACGAACTCGCCGGGGTCGGGTCGAACGGGGCGGGGAGGGGGGCGGTGTCCCCTCGCCGCCCTTGCCCGCCCCCTCCCCGCCCCTGCCCGCCGGTGTGTCTTCCCGGCGCCCCGGCTCCGTCGGGAGTGCCCCGGGCGAGGCGGAGAGAGCCGACTGGAGGCGGAGGCGGGGAGGAAGCGGACCATGGCTTTTCCAGGAGGGGAAAGTCAAGATTTGTTGCAGTTCCTCCTTGCACATCCGTGCACTTACCTTATAATCACGCCCAAGGGCTAGTCCAGAGAGGAGGAACACCTCATAATGCACTCAAGGCTGGGAAAGGTCCTGAGCCTTGCGCTGGTCGCCGCACTCGTAGCCGGCGTCGGAGGGGCCGCCCTGGTCGGCTGCGCCAAGAAGCAGCCGACCTCTCTTGTCATCGGCACCGTCGAGGAGATTGAGAGCGCCGACGTCCAGCAGGTCAACTGGGACAACTTCGTCCACATGATGATTAACGACCCCCTCATTACCATGGGTCCGAAAATGGACAAGGTCATGCCTTCCGCCGCCAGCTCGGTGGAAATCGCTCCCGACGGCTCGTCGCTCACCCTCAAGTTCCCCGCCGAGATGAAGTTCGCCGACGGCACGCCCATCACGGCCGACACGGTCAAGGCCTCCATCGAGCGGTACATCGCGACGAGCCCCTACGGCTCGGACTGGGACCCGATGTCGGAGCTGGTCGTGGTGGACCCGCACACCCTGCAGATCAAGCTGAAGGAACCGGCCGCCTATTTCCTCTACGCCATCTCCACCTGCTACAGCGGTATCGTCGATGCGGCCAAGGCTCAGAGCATGGGTAAGGAAGCCTTCGGCCGGGCGCCGGTCACTTACGGCCCCTGGGTGGTCAAGGAGTGGCAGCAGGGTTCCCAGATAACCCTGGTCCGGAACGACAACTTCATCGACAACAAGCCCTTCGTGAAGAACAAGGGCCCGGTCGCCATCGAGACGGCCGTCGTCCGCTTCATCCCCGATACGTTTACGCTGGTCCAGGAACTGCTCAAAGGTAACGTCGATATCGTGGTGGATGTACCCACGGAACAGCTGGCGCAGGTCCAGGCCGACCCGAACATCACCCTCGAGACTTACATCGAGCCCGGGACGCACTACATGTACCTAAACACGCACCGTCCGCCCTTCGATGACCTCAGGGTGCGCCAGGCCGTGGCTCTGGCCATAAACCGCGACGAGCTCAAGAGCGCTCTCGACAACGCCATCATCCCGGTCTACGGCACCCTCGGTCCGGCTCAAATCTGCTTCTCCCAGGCGACCGAGGACGCCATCAAGGCCAAGCTCGGCTTCAACCAGGCCAAGGCCAAGCAGCTCCTCGCCGAGGCCGGTTACACCGACACGAACGGTGACGGCATCGTCGAGAAGAACGGCAAGCCTCTATCGGTCACCCTGGCCGTCGGCTCCGACCGCCCGATGGACAAGAAGGCCGCGCCCATCATCCAGCAGCAGCTGAAAGCCATCGGCATCGACGTGGCCGTCAACGAGTACGAGTACTCCTACGTCCGGCAGTTGACGCGGGACCTCAACTTCGACATGGCCATCCGGAACGTGAAGTGGCCCGACCCGGACATCTGGTACTCCATCCTCGACAGCTCGCAGACGGACGGTAAGATCTGGTCCGACCCCAGAACCGACAAACTGCTCGAGGAAAGCCGGACGGCGATGGACCTCTCTGTCCGGACGGAGAAGTTCAGCCAGGTCGCCGACATCATCGCCGAGGAGGTCCCCTTCGTCTCGCTCTACAGCCAGACGGAATACGTGGCCATCCGTAAGAACGTAACCGGGGTCATCCTGGGCGTCGACGGAACTCTGTACTTCAACGACGCCACAAAGAAGTGAGGCCCTAATCCAGGTCTCGGTCGGCGGCCGGCCGTCGGCCCGCAGCCGACCGAGACCCGGTGAGGACGGGGAGGCCCGGTGTTCGAGTACGCGGTGCGCAAGCTCGCTTTCGGGGTCCTGGTCGTCTTTGCCGTGACGGTGATTCTCTTCGCCGTCATGCAGCTGATGCCCGGCGACCCCATCCGGCTCATCGCCAACCCAAGGATGACGCCGGAGAAGATGGAGCAGTTGAGGCACCAGTGGGGCCTGGACCAGCCGGTCTACGTCCAGTATTTCTTCTGGCTGGCCCGGTTTCTCCACGGGGACTTCGGGACGTCCATCGTCACCGGCCAGCCGGTGAGTTTTCTCATCGCCACCCGGCTGCCCTACACCCTCGCTCTGGCCGGCCTGGCTCTGCTCCTTGAGTACGCCCTGGCCGTCCCGCTCGGCCTTATCGCCGCGGTGAAGCAGAACAGCGCCCTGGACCGCGGTATCGTCTTCGTCTCGACCATCCTCTGGTCCGTCCCGACCTTCTGGCTCGGTATTCTCCTCATGCTCCTTCTGGCCGTGAAGATACCGGTCTTCCCGATATCCGGGTACTCGGGGCCGCTGTCTATCGTCCTGCCGGCGCTGACGCTCACCCTGCCGGCCCTGGCCGGAACGCTCCGTCTGACTCGTTCGGAGGTGCTGGAGGCCGTCCGCGAGCCCTACGTCCTCACCGCTTACGCCAAGGGCCTGCCCTCCCGGGCCGTGCTCATCCGGCACGTGCTCCGGAACGCCCTCATCCCGGTGACGATGATGTTCTTCCTGTCGCTGCCGTGGCTGCTGGGCGGGTCGGTGGTCGTCGAGAGTATCTTCTCGTGGCCGGGTATGGGACGACTGCTCTGGAAATCCATCGGAGTCCAGGACCTGCCCGTCGTGCAGGGCATCGTGGTCATCATCGCGGTCTTGACCGTGATTTCCAACGTGGCGGGCGACATCGTCGCGGGACTGCTGGACCCCCGCATCCGTCTGGAAATCGAGGGCGGTGAGCGATGAGGGCTCTTGTCCTCAGCCTGCGGGAGGCGCTTAAGGTTCGGACGTTCGCCGTCGGGTCGGCGATCCTGGCCACCGTCGTCATCGCGGCGGTGCTGGCCCCCGTGCTGGCCCCGCACACCTACCAGGAAATGAACATCCCCCAGGCGCTGACCGGCCCGTCGCGGCAGTACCCCTTCGGGACTGACAATTACGGTCGCTGCGTCTTCAGCCGCGTCATCTACGGCTCCCGCATCGCTCTCGAGGTGGGTTTCATCGTCGTGGTCATCGAGACCCTCATCGGGGTGGCCCTGGGGCTTATCGCCGGGTACTACGGCGGGGCGGTGGACCGGGTCGTCTCCTTTGTCACCGACATGACCTGGGCCCTTCCGCCGCAGGTTCTGGCCCTGGCCATCGTCACGGCGCTGGGCCCCAGCCTCAACAACGTGGTCATCGCCATCGCCGTGGTAAGCTGGGCCCAGTTCGCGCGGATTATCCGCTCCAAGACCCAGGCCCTGAAGAACACCCCCTACGTCGAGGCGGCCCGGGCGTTGTCGGAGAGCGACCTGTCCATCATGCTGCGTTACATCCTGCCCAACACGATGGGCGCCGTCATCGTCCTGACGACCCTGGCCCTACCCTCGGCCATCCTGTCCACGACCGCCTTGAGTTTCCTGGGCCTCGGGGCGCAACCGCCCCAGCCCGATTGGGGAGTCATCCTCAAGGACGGCATCTCCTACATGGCCCGGGCGCCGTGGATCTCCATCTTCCCCGGCTTGGCCATCGTCTGGACCGTCCTGGGTTTCAACCTGCTCGGCGAGGGGTTGCGCGATGTGCTCGACCCGCGGCTCAAAGTCTAGGCCCGGTCGGGGCCGGGGAGGCGGTCCGGTTTCATGGCGGCGACCACGGCGGTGAATCCGGCCGGCCCCATCCTTGAAGTCCAGGACCTTGATGTCCGGTTCTACACCAGCCGCGGCGTGGTGCGGGCGGTGGACGGCGTCGGCTTCGAGGTACGGCCGGGGGAGGTCTTCGCCCTGGTCGGCGAATCCGGGTGCGGCAAATCAACGACCGCCCTGGCCGTGATGCGGCTTCTGACTCCGCCCGGCCGGATTGTCGGGGGCCGGGTCCTCTTCGACGGCACCGACCTGGCGAGCCTGCCCGAGGCGGAGATGGCGCGGGTGAGGGGCAAGGGCATCAGCATGATTTTCCAGAACCCCCTATCGTCGCTGAACCCGGTCTACCGGGCCGGAGCCCAGACCCAGGAGGCCATCCTCCTGGACAACGTGCCCCGCGAGAGGGCGATGCGCCTGGCCCTGGACGTGCTGCGCGATGTCAAAATCCCCGACGTCGAGGAGCGCGCCCGCAGCTACCCGCACGAACTCTCCGGCGGGATGCGGCAGCGCGTCATGATCGGGATGATGATTGCCCGCACCCCCAAGCTGCTCATCGCGGACGAGCCGACCACCGCGCTGGACGTGACCATCCAGGCCCAGATTCTGCATCTGCTTCTGGAGCTGCGGCAGCGGCACAGAACGTCCATCCTGGTCATCACCCACGATTTCGGCATCGTGGCCGAGATAGCCGACCGCATCGGCGTCATGTACGCCGGACACCTTGTGGAGCAGGGGGACGTGTTCGAGGTTTTCGACCACCCTCTGCACCCTTACACCAGGCTTCTGATGCGGGCCCTGCCCCGCATCGCCAAGGGCGAGGGCCGGCTGGAGACCATCCCCGGCTCGGTCCCTAACCTCCTTGAGCTGCCCGAGGGCTGCGTTTTCCGCCCAAGGTGCCCGGTCGCCGCGGACATTTGCGCCCGTTCGGCTCCGCGCCCTGTCGAGGTCGGCCCGGGGCACCTTGTGGCCTGCCACCGGGAGGGAAGCCGATGACGCCTCTTGTCGTCTACGACCGGGTGCATAAGCACTTCACCCTGACGAGCGGTCTTATCCGAAAGAAACGCCGCTTCGTTCGGGCGGTGGACGGCGTCAGTTTCGACATCGCCGCGGGGGAGACGTTCGGCCTGGTCGGCGAGTCCGGCTGCGGCAAGACCACCGTCGCCCGCCTTCTACTGAAGCTGGTGCGGCTGGATTCCGGGCGCATCCTCTTCGACGGTGTGGATGTCCACCGGGCGCAGGGGGCCGAGCTCGGACGCCTTCGGCGGCAGATGGGCGTGGTCTTTCAGGACCCCGCCTCCTCCTTCAACCCCCGCTCGACCATCAAGGACTCCATCCTTCGGCCTCTGGTGCTCCAGCGGGTGCCCGCCAGGGAAGCGGCCCGGCGCCTGGAGGAGACTGTGGAGCGGGTGAACCTCGGCACCGAGCTGCTCTCCCGCTACCCCCACCAGCTGAGCGGGGGCCAGCAGCAACGGGCGAGCGTGGCCCGGGCCATCATCCTAAGGCCCAAGCTCCTGGTCCTGGACGAGCCTACTTCGGCCCTGGACGTCTCGGTGCAGGCCCAGATTCTGAACCTGCTGGTCGACCTGCAGCGGGCCTTGGGGATGACCTATCTTTTCATCAGCCACAACCTATCCGTGGTGCGGTACATCTCGGACCGGGTAGGCGTGATGTATCTCGGCAAAATCGTGGAGCTCGGGCCGATGGCCGAGCTCTACGCCCGGCCGTTCCACCCCTATACGGCCGCCCTGCTGTCCGCGGCCCCGCCCCTTCATCCCGCGGCGCGCGACCGGGAACGTTTCTCCATCAGCGGCGAACCGCCGAGTCTTCTTACGCCCCCTCCGGGCTGCCGGCTCAGTCCGCGCTGTCCTTTCGCCTCCGACCCCTGTCGCGCCGAGGAGCCGGCGCTGCGGCAGCTCGGCCCCGGCCGGTGGGCGGCCTGCCACAAGGCCGGGGAGCTCCGTTTGGGTCTTTAAGGTTGCGCCGGGCCGCATCCGGCCGCGCGGTACGCGGCGACGCCCGGATACGCCCGGCCGGCCCCACCGGGACCCGGCGCCGACCCCGCATAGGGTGGGTCGCCCTCCACCAATACTAGCCCCGGAGGCGAGGAAAATAGTGGCTTACCGGGGGCTGGGCTTGGACGACGGGCGGACGCGGGTCGTCATCATGGGCGCCGCCGGACGTGACTTCCACAACTTCAACGTGTTCTTCCGCGAGAATCCGAATTACGAGGTGGTGGCTTTCACCGCCGCTCAGATACCGGACATCGCCGGCCGGCGCTACCCGCCGGAGCTCGCCGGTCCGCGCTACCCCGACGGTATCCCCATCTTCCCGGAAGAGGACCTGGCGAAGGTCGCCGCCGAGCGCGGGGCGCGCGTGGCCGTCTTCGCCTACAGCGACGTCTCGCACCCCTACGTCATGCACCGGGCTTCGGAGTGTCTGGCCGCGGGCCTGGATTTTTGGCTGATGGGGCCCGGCAGCACGATGCTCACCTCCCCGCGGCCCGTCGTGGCCGTGACCGCGGTGCGCACCGGGGTAGGCAAAAGCCAGACCACCCGCCGCGTGGTCTGGCTGCTCCGCCGGCGTGGGCTCAGAGTCGTGGTGGTCCGGCACCCCATGCCCTACGGCGACCTCCGGCGCCAGGCCGTCCAGCGCTTCGCGACCCTCGAGGACCTGGACCGCTATGAAACGACTATCGAGGAGCGGGAAGAGTACGAGCCGCACCTTCGCAACGGGGTCACGGTCTACGCCGGCGTCGATTACGGCGCCGTCCTCCGGCAGGCGGCCTCCGAAGCCGACGTCATCGTCTGGGACGGGGGCAACAACGACCTGCCTTTCTACCGGCCCGACGTCCACATCGTCCTGGTCGACCCCCACCGCCCGGGTCACGAGACCGGCTACCATCCCGGGGAGACGAATCTCCGGATGGCCGACGTGGTCATCATCAACAAGGTGGACACCGCCAGGCCGGAAGGCGTTCAGGCCGTCCGTGAAGCCGCCCGGCGCTATAACCCCGCCGCCATGGTCATCGAGGCCGCCTCCCCCATTTTCGTGGAAGACCCCTCGGCCGTCCGCGGCAAACGGGTTCTCGTCATCGAGGACGGGCCGACCCTCACTCACGGCGGGATGACCTACGGGGCGGGGGTCATCGCGGCCCAGAAGTTCGGGGCGGCCGAAATCGTCGACCCGCGGCCCTACGCCGTCGGGTCCATCCGCGACACCTTCCGGAAGTACGAGGTGGGTCAGCTTCTCCCGGCCATGGGCTACGGCCGCCGGCAGATGGCCGACCTCGAGGCCACTGTCGGCCGCGTCCCGGTCGACCTGGTCATCATCGCCACGCCCATCGACCTCCGTCGCGTCATTTCTATCCGTCAACCGGCCGTGCGGGTGAGCTACGAGCTGGAGGAAATAGGGCGTCCCAACCTTGACGACGCCCTCGAGGAGTATCTCTTCGGGGAGCGGGCGGCCGCGCGGCGCGCCGGCGAGCCCGGCCGTATCCCGACGCCCGGACCGTTCGCGAGCCCGGGCCCCGTACCCGGCCCCGCGCCCGGGGAACCCTGGGCCCGCCTCCCGGGTCAGACGCCCAGCCCCGGCCCTTCCGTCCCGGGGCCGGGTCCGATGTGAACGAGCGGGTGGCGGGCGTCCGTGACCGCCGCCTTGGGCCGGCTGGCCCTCATCGTGGCGAAGTCGGTGGGGCTGTACGCGATGGCCCTGGTCGCCTTCCGCCTGATGGGCAAACGCTGCCTCGGCGACATGGAACCCCTGGACTTCGTCGTCGTCCTGGCCATCGCCGAGATAGTGGGAGCGCCCCTGGCGGATCCCGACCTGCCGGTCGCTCCGGCGGTGGTGGCTGTGGTCACTCTCACCGTTCTGCAAATCGTCCTTTCCCTCGTGAACCTGTCCAGTCCCCGGGTCGAGAGCCTTCTTGAAGGGAAACCCATCGTAGTCGTTAAAGAGGGGCGTATCCTTAAGCGTAACCTCAGGCGGGCCAGAGTCACGCCCGCCGAGCTGGCCGAGCGGCTCCGGGAGAGGGGCTTCCTGGGCCCCGAGGACGTCGAGATGGCCGTGTTCGAGACCGACGGTATGCTCTCGGCCATCCCCAAAAAGGAGGCCGCGCCGCTCACGCCCCGCTTCCTGGGGCTCAAGGCTTCGACGGTGCTGTTTTTGGCCGGCAAGCCTGTTCCAGAGGGGCTGGAGCGGGTGGGTCTGGACGCCCGGGTCCTGGAAAGGTGGCTGCGCCGGCGCGGACTCAATCCCGCCGACGTGGACGAGGTCCTGCTCGACCCCCGCGGGCGGCTTCGGGTGACGGTGCGGCTCGAAGCGGGCGACGGCGGCGGGCCCGCCGCCCGCGGGAGCGGCGGGAGAAACAGGCGCGATAACACCAGAGGGAGACCGGAGGGATGAACCGTTGGACTTCAAGGTCCTCTTCAGCACGTTCGCCCTCATCTTCGTCGCCGAACTCGGCGACAAGACCCAGTTAACGACCATGGTGCTGGCGGCCCAATCCAAAGCCCCGCTGTCGGTCTTCGCCGGAGCGGCTTTAGCCCTGGCCGCCACCAGTGTTCTGGGCGTTCTGCTCGGGGCCGCCATCACCCAGGTCCTGCCGGTACGGCTCATAAAACTCGGCGCCGGCATCTTCTTCGTGGCCGTCGGCGTGTTCCTCATTCTCGGCCGCGCCTAATCCCGCGCGGCCGGAGTCCGCGACCCGGCGGCGAAATCCCCTCAGCAAGCACGGGAGAGGCCGACAAGAGAGGCGACGGGGGGAGGCGACCCCTTGTGCCGCAAACGCCCGACCAGGACCGGATAGACTTATCCCTCATCGAGCGGTGCCAGAAGGGGCACCTGGAATCGTTCGGCGAGCTGGTGGCCCGTTATCAGATGCGTCTTTACAACCTGGCCTACCGGATACTGCACAGTCACGAGGAGGCCGAGGACGTCGTCCAGGAGACCTTCCTCAATGTTTTTCGCGCTCTGCCCAACTTCAAGGGGGACCGTTTTTCGCCCTGGGTGTATAAAATAGCGTCAAATCTTTGTCTGGATTTCCTCCGCCGTCGCCGGCCCAACACCGTGTCTCTCGACGCTCCGGTCGGTGAAGACGGAGAAATGATAAGGGAGATACCGGATGAGGCAGGCCTTCCCGAGGAGACCGCTCTCGCCGAGGCGCTGGGCCTCGATATCCAGAAGGCCATCGACTCCCTGCCGCCCAAATACCGGGCGGTTATCGTCCTCCGTCACGTCGAGGACCTGACCTACGAGGAGATTGCCGACATTCTGAACCTGCCGCTGGGAACGGTGAAGACCAGATTGTTCCGAGCGCGGGAGATGCTGCGGGCGCGTCTGGCGGACGGCGGCCGGGCGCCGGGGAGGAGACGTCCTTGAACTGCGCTGATGTCTACGAGTGGCTTCAGGCCTATCTTGACGCCGGGGTGACGCCGGAACAGGAACGGGCTGTCGAAGCTCACATCCGGGCCTGCCCGGAATGCCGGCGCCGGCTCGTCGAGCTGGCCCGGACGGTGAACGCCCTGGAGCGACAGGGGCCGGTGGCCCCCCGGGCCGACTTCACCCGCCGCCTTTACGAAACCCTTGAAAGGGAGGCCGGGCGCCGCATCGGACCGGGTCGAACGACCCGAACCCGCGGATAGAGGCGGCCGGGGCGCCGCACACTAGCCGAGGGTGGAGACCCTCGTGTCCGCGGTCCTGTCCAACCTGCTTTGGCTTTTGTTCCTGGCCGTCACGTTGTTCTGGCCCTACTGGCGGCGCTACCGGCTAGAAATCGAGAGGGTCCGCCTCATCCGTGAACTGGAACGCTCCCGGGGCTCCCGCGTCATTCTCCTTATCCACCGCCAGGAAGCCCTGAGTTTCCTGGGCCTTCTCTTCGCCCGTCACATAACCATCGAGGACTCGGAGCAGGTGCTGCGGGCCATCCGCCTGACCCCGCCGGACCTTCCCATCGATCTCATCGTCCACACGCCCGGCGGTCTTGTGCTCGCCGCCGAGCAAATCGCCCGGGCCATCAAGGGTCATCCCGGTCGCACCACGGTCTTCGTTCCGCACTACGCCATGTCCGGCGGGACTTTGCTGGCGCTGGCCGCCGACCACATCGTCATGGACGCCAACGCCGTCCTCGGTCCGGTCGACCCGCAGATAGGCTCTTATCCGGCGGCCTCCATCCTGGCCGCCGCCGCCCAGAAGGACAAGAACCGCCTGGACGACCAGACTCTCGTCTTGGCCGACATCGCCGCCAAGGCCATGCGTCAAGTGAAGGAGACCGTCCGCGACATCCTTGAGCCCAAGATGGACCCGGACCGGGCCGGGCAGCTGGCCGCCGTCCTCACCGAGGGTCGGTGGACGCACGATTACCCCATCGGTCCGGACGAGTTGCGTGGTTTCGGCCTCGACGTCAGCACGGACATGCCCCGGCAAGTGTACGAACTCATGGAGCTTTACCCGCAGCCGGCCCAGGGCCGGCCCTCGGTCCAGTACATCCGCTCCCCTTACGGACCCGAACGGCCGCCCGGGTCCGGAGGACGGGACTGAAGGCCGCCCCCGAGGTCCCGGACGAGCCGGCCGCACCGAGGTTTCCGCCGGCCGCTACACCGCGGGAAGGTTGGGAGGTTTTGGTCCGGAACCCGAGAAGTAGCCGCCGAGAATGAAGCGGGAGGGTCGGCATGAGCGAGACGACCGGCGGCGACCGGAAGGCCAAGATGGAGAAGATTATCGCCACCTGCCGGGAAGTCGTCCGGCGCGAACCTAAGAACTGGGCGGCTTATCACGACATGGGCGCGGCCTTACTCGACCTCGGCCGTTACCGGGAAGCCGTCGAGGCCCTGGGTCGGGCCCGCGACCTCAACCGTCGCGACCTGGAGGCCCTTCACCTCATCGGGGTGGCCTACGCCGAGCTCCGCGACTACGACCGGGCCATCGCCTCCTGGCGGGAGGTCGTCAAGGCCGACCCGGCTCACGCCGCGGCCCATTTCTTCCTCGGCAAGACCTACGCTCTGAAGCGCATGTGGGACCCCGCCATCCACGAGATGAAAAAGTGCCTGGAGCTTGAGCCCGAGCGCCGGCCGCCCCTGGCCCACCTCTACCTGGCGGAAATCTACCTGGCCCGGGGTCGGCTGGAGGACGCCCGGGTCTGTCTCGAGAAAGCCAGGGACCTCAGCCCGGACGACCCGCAAATCCATCTCAACCTGGGCGGGGTCTTGCTCGACCTCGGGCGGTACGAGGAGGCCCTGGCCGAGAGTCAGGAGGCGGCCCGTCTGGGTGGTAACCGGGCGGCGGCCGAGCTCAACGCCGGACTCTCCCTCGTGCGCCTGGGTCGCCTCGCCGAGGCGGTCCAGGCCTATCAGAGGGCTATCCAGGCCGCTCCGCGGGACGCCGAGGCCTATTTGAACCTGGGCGAAGCCTATATCCTCCAGAACGACCTCGCCGCGGCCGTCGGCGCCTGGAAGAAGGCCCTTGAGGTGCGCCCCGGCTATCCGGACGCGCGCTACAACCTCGGAGCGGCCTACTTTCGTCAGGGGCGGCTGGACGAGGCGCTTCACGAATGGCGCGGTGTCCTGGAGACCGACCCCCGCCACCACCGGGCCCGGATAGGCCTGGCGGCGGCCCTCGCCGAGAAAGGACAGCTCGACCAGGCCATCCAGGAGTGGCGGCCGCTCCTGGAGCAGCAGCGCGACAACCCCGACGTCCTGGCCGGTATGGCCGAACTTCATCTGAGGCGGGGCGACGTCGGGGAAGCGGTGGACTTCGGTCGGCAGGCCGTCATCGCCGCCCCCGGCCATCCGCGGGCCCTCTTCGTTCTGGGGGTGGCCCTGGCGAGAGCGGGGCGGTCCGGCGAGGCTCTGGAATCCATAAGCAAGGCCGTCGCCAGGGACGCCCGCTTCCTGGACACCCAGGCGACCACCGTGCGAGCCTGCCTGGACGAAGCCGCGCTCGAGGCCCTGGAGAAAGAAGCAGCCCGGAGTAGTCCGGCGGCGGCCGCGGACAGGGCGGCGACGCTCGTGGCCCGGCTTCGGGACCTCAAGGCGGGCGGCACCGGCACCTCGTCCGGCCCGTCGGCCGGGACCGCGCTCGGTTAAGATGCTCGGCCTACAGAACCCGACGCCGCGGCTCGGGTCGGTCCGGCCGGACCTCCCGAGTGTCTTCCGGCGCAGCCGGCTCGCGGTCCCGTTCGGGCGCAGGGCTCTTGGCCGGGCCGGGCGCGGTTTTCTCTTTCTCGGTGACACCGCGGAGGACGGCCAGGATGATGAGGGCCAGCCCCGCCGCCTTGGCGATGGGGTTGGCTACGAAAAGAGTGGCCCAAAGCCCGAGGGTCACCCAGAGCGCGTACTCCACAAGACCAAGGTCCATCGAACATAACCCCCCGACGGGGGAAGGGATTCGAGAACGCGGGTCCCGCTCCTACCGCGAAGAACTCACCCGGCGGCCGAGGAAGCGGGAACCCGAGCGCAAGCTGAGGAGGCGTTGGGGATGGTCGGACGAGGTCTCGTCATGGTCGCCACGGGTAACGGCAAAGGCAAAACGACGGCGGCCTTCGGCCAGGCTCTCCGTGTGGCCGGACACGGCGGGCGGGTCCTCATCATCCAGTTCATGAAGGGCAGCGACAATTACGGGGAAATCCAGGCGGTGCGGCGGTACCTGGGAGACCTCATCCGGGTGGAGCAGTACGGCCGGCACGAGTTCGTGAACAAAGCCGCCCCCGACCCCGTCGACGTGGAGCTGGCCCACAAGGGACTCGCCCGGGCGGCCGAGGCGCTGGCCGCGGACGGCTCGGCCGATTTCGACCTTGTCGTGCTCGATGAAATCAACGTAGCCCTGGATTTCGGTCTTATCCCGTGGGAGGAGGTCGAGGCGCTCCTCCAGAGACGCCGCCCCTCGGTCGACGTCCTCCTGACCGGACGCTGGGCCCCTCCGCCCCTCGTCCAGCTGGCCGACCAGGTCAGTGAGGTCCTGGACATCAAGCACCACTTCGCCGAAGGCGTGCCCGCCCGCGAAGGAGTGGAGTACTAGCCGGGGCGCGGAGGCCCCACCAGGAAAGCGAGCCGGGCGCGGAGCGGAGTCAAAGGAGGAATTCTGACGGTGGGGGAGAACCGGGCTTCGCCAATTGGATACATTATCCCGTTTCGGAACCGGCGGACTCCGTTTCTTGTGGGGGAACGCCCTAGGGGGTTTGTTTCTTGGAGACCTTGGAGACGGACGTTGTCGTCCTCGGGGCTGGTTTGGCGGGCGCCGTCGCCGCCCTCAGCGCCCGCGAGGCGGGTCGCCGCGTCGTCCTGATCGACGGGTGCCGCGGGCCGTCGGCAAGCCGGCGGAGCGGCGGTCGTTTCCGCACGCCTGCGGCCGGCTATACACCCGAGCAGTACTTCATGGATACCATCGCCGCCGGCGGCTATCTGCCCCAGCGTTCTCTGGTCCGCGCCCTGGCCCAGGACGCGCCGCAAGTCCGGGACTATCTGGTCCGCCTGGGCGTGCCGGTGGAGGAGACCGAAAACGGTCTGCGCGTCGCGCCTCCCGCTGCGGGCGGGCGCGCGGGTGCGCCCGACTCCGGGGCGGCGAGCGGCCCCGGGGACGTCCTCCTCGAGACCGTGTTCTCACAGGCCGAAAAGGCAGGCGTCCGGGTCGTCCGAGCTCTGGGTTGGGAGTGTCTCATCGGGCCGGATGGCGCGGCCCGCGGTGTCCTGGCTTACGACCCGGCGGGGTCCGATTGGCTCACGGTAGGGGCGGGCGCTTGCATTCTGGCCACCGGCGGGGCCTCCGGGGCTTTCCTCCGGACGGACGACTCGCCCGAGGCGACCGGCGACGGCATAGCGATGGCCTTCCGGGCCGGCGCGGTCCTCGCCGACATGGAGTTTGTGCAGTTCTGGCCCCTTACGGCCCTCGGCGACGAAATCTGTACTGACTTTCCCTGGGAGTTGCTCCGCGGCAGGAGGCTCGTCGTCGACGGCGGGCGCGACATTACCGAGAAAGTCGGCCTCGGCGACCTGGCCGCCGGCCGGGGGAGCCCGTCCGAGACCGCCCGGCGCATCTACCTCGAGGCGGTGGCGGGTCCGCCCGGTTCGGTCGAGGAGAGGAGGCTGGCCCTCGTCGGGGGGGACGGCGACGAGCCGCTCCGGGTCACCCCGGCGGCCCATTACACGATGGGCGGGGTGGTCACGGGCGACCACGGTCAGACCCGGGTCGGCGGTCTCTTCGCGGCCGGCGAGGCGGTCGCCGGCGTCCACGGGGCGGACCGGCTGAGCGGCAACGGGCTCACCGAGGCTCTGGTCATGGGGCGCCGGGCGGGTCGCCTCGCGGCGGCCGCGGCGGCCGAGGCGAAGGACGCCTCGCTCCGCGTGCCGGTGCTGGAGCGCCTGGCCCGCGAGCGGGTCCGCCAGGCGGTCGCTCTCCTTGAGGGACCCTCGGCCGGCGGTCTTCACCCGGCCGAAGTGATAGCCCGCGTCCGCGAAGTGATGTGGCTCTACGCCGGCCCGGTCCGGACGCGGGAGGGGCTGGAGTCCGTCCAGTCGCTCCTCAATCGTCTGAAGAGAGGTTTGCCTCTGGCGGTCGACCTCAGTTCGGGACCGGAAGTCTACCTCGGCCTCAAAGCCCTCAATCTTCTGCTGGTGGCCGAAGCCGTGGCCCGGTCGGCCCGCTACCGCCGTGAAAGCCGGGGGACCCATTTCCGTGCCGACTACCCGGAAAGGAACGACGCCGAATGGCTGCGTCACGTCCGTGTCCACCTGTTGCACGGCGAGATGAGCCTGGACATAAGCCAGGGGCTCGACCTCATGGAGCCGTAAGGCCAGGGGGCCGGAGCTCCGGGGCGCCGGGGTGCCGGAGTGCCCGGACCGGGAGGCCGGGGCGCCGGGGCTGAGCCGCCGAGGACGGCAGGAGTATCGTTCCGCGATGTGGAAAAAGCCCCCGGGAAGGACGAAGGACGGATGAAGGACGATTGGGGGTCGTTCCGGGTTGAGCGGACGCCTGACGGTAACCCCTTACCAACCCCTTTCGGCGGTCGTCTACAGGAAACTCCGCGAAGCCATCTTCCAGGGCGTTTTCCGGCCGGGTCAGCGGCTCGTGCAGGCCGACCTCGCCCGGCAGATGGGAGTCAGCCGCATCCCCGTCCGTGAGGCGCTCCACCGGTTGTCCGAAGAAGGATTGGTCGACCTTACTCCCCACAAAGGGGCCGTGGTCCGCCGACCGGACCCGGGTGAGCTCGAGGAGTCCTGGGCGGCGGCCCGGGTCCTGGTCCGCGTGGCGATGGAGCACGCCGTCACCCGCATCACCGACGCCCAAATCGCCGAGCTGGAAAGGGTGAACGCCGCCCTCATCCGGCGGGTGGCGCGGGGCCGGTCCGCCGAGGCGGCCGTACTGAACCGGCGGTTCCACCGCGGCATCTTCGAGGCCGCCGGACTCGGGAAACTCTACGACTGCATGGACGCCCTTCTGGCCTGCTATCCCCAGGGCACGCAGGCTTCCCTGGCCGTGCGCGGCCCGGCGGCCGCCGCCGAGCACGAGGAGATTCTGGCGGGCTTGCGGAGCCGTGACCTGGTCCGACTTCTGGCCGCGGCCGACAAGCATACAGTGAACAACGGAAGAACTATCCTCCGTTTGGCGGCCGCCCCTAACGCGGCGGACGACTGCGCCGCCCTCTAAGCCTCTCAGGGTCGGGCTCCGCCGGCTCCGGGTCCGCGCGGTCCTGCAGGTTTTGTCTCATGACGGAACGAACTAAACGGCAGTGCATGACACCGCCCGGGGCGGCACGGCACCGCCCCGAGGGGCGGGTCGGAAGGCACCAAACGAAAAGGGGGTCGAACGGGATGGGCAAGTTTGCGCGCGTGGTAACTGAACTGCCGGGTCCGAAGTCCGCCAAGCTGATTGAGAAGAAGGAGAAATACGTAGCCGACGCCTTTACCCTTCATCTCCCGGCCGTTATCGACCGGGCCGAAGGGGCTGTTTTCTGGGACATCGACGGCAACAGCTTCATCGATTTCGCCGGCGGGGTGGGAGTGCTGAACGTCGGGCACTGCCCGCCTGAAGTGGTCAAAGCCATTCAGACTCAGGTAGAGCGGTTCATCCATACCGACTTCAGCGTGGTCCCCTACCAATGCCTGATTGATCTTGCCGCTCGCCTGGCCGAGCTGGCCCCGGGTCCGACGCCGAAGAAGTGCGGCTTCTTCAACTCGGGAGCCGAAGCGGTCGAGAACGCCATCAAAATCGCGAAAAAAGCCACCGGCCGCAAGGCCATCATCACCTTCGAGAACGCCTTCCACGGGCGGACGTTGATGGCGATGACCCTGACGTCCAGGGTCAAGCCCTACAAGGAGGGCTTCGGGCCGTTCGCGCCCGACGTCTACCGTATCCCGTCCGCCTACTGTTACCGGTGCTCGTACGGCCGGACCTACCCCGATTGCAACCTCTACTGCGCTGACGCCCTGGAGCGCTATTTCGTCACGACCGTCGCTCCGGAAGACGTGGCCGCCGTCATCATCGAGCCGGTCCAGGGCGAAGGCGGGTTCATCGTTCCGCCGAAAGGCTATTTCCGCCGGTTGCGGGAAATCACGGCGAAATACGGCATCCTTCTCATCGCGGACGAGGTCCAGACCGGCTTCGGTCGAACCGGGACCCTGTTCGCCATGGAGCAGATGGACGGCGTCGAGCCCGACCTGATGTGCGTGGCCAAGTCCATCGCCGCCGGGCTGCCCTTGAGCGGCGTCATCGGCAAAAAAGACATCATGGACAAGCCGGAGGACAGTACCATCGGCGGCACCTTCGTCGGAAACCCGGTCGCGTGCGACGCCGCCCTGCACGTGCTCGACATCATCGAGAAGCAGGGTCTTCTCGAGAGGTCGAAGGCCATCGGCCGGCGTCTCATGGAGGCCTTCACCGGCTTCAAGGACAAGTATGCGTTCGTGGGCGACGTCCGCGGTCTGGGGGCTATGGTCGCTCTTGAGTTCGTCAAGGATCGCGCCACGAAGGAAGTCGCCCCCGACATCGCGACCAAGGTCGTCAAGTCG
>Ga0315298_1002365_pt1 | contig 32137 bp, 42 predicted proteins | sample WHS_1_MG_FD_203077 | JGI IMG/M metagenome (GOLD analysis project Ga0315298, IMG submission 203077) | Extremophilic microbial mat communities from Washburn Hot Springs, YNP, Wyoming, USA - WHS_1_MG | ecosystem: Environmental > Aquatic > Thermal springs > Hot (42-90C) | place: USA: Wyoming... | reverse complement strand
CGGCGACGAGGGCTGCTCCCTCGTCGTTGAGCAGGGGGACCACGCCAGCTCCAGCATCGATGGTAGACGCGCCGGTGTTGGAATGTGCAAATTTGAGCCGAATCGACAGGCCGTTTGTGTATGCCGAAACGGCTGGGCTGAGCGCAATTACATAGGCGTTTGCAACCCCGGTATCAAGCGCGTAATTTCCGGCCCTTGCCTGGATTAGATTTTCGATCGCCGCGAGTACCTGACCATTGTTCGTTCGATCAGGTGCAATACGCGCCGCGGCCAAAATTGCCATCATTTCTTCCTGGATCATATTCCAGGCATAAGCCGGGAACTGCGTCGCAGGAATGCCCAAGGCAGGATTGCCACTCGTCGCATACTGCGGTGTGCCAGATACAGGAGCCGCGTCAGCTCCAGATAATGGCACAGAATTTGTTGCGATTATTCTTTCCATGAATTACTTTCCGATCACGAGTAAGAGAAAATAAGTGCTGCATGTGCTGGCGCGATTTCTCGCATCACGCATTCGAGCGTTGCATTGCTCCAGCTTGCGAAAGGCTCGCCAAACCCGGATGATCCTAGGGAAAATATCTGTTCAGAAAACAATGGTGCATTAATTTGCAGCGCATAAGCCCAGTCGTCTCCGTTAAGAAGTTGCCCAAAAGACCGACCAAAACGGAATGGTGAAAATTCAGTAGTGGTTACCGTATATCCAAGTTTTGAAGCATATCCAGATAAATAAGGGATCGATTGGCCGCCAGTTCCAGCAAATTTGGCCACAACATGCGACTGCCTTGCTTGATATGCGGGATCGATTCCATCACAAATGTCGGGGAGGCCAAGTGTAGCTTCCCATTCTGGCAACATGCTGACCGCCGAGACAGGAAAAGCATCTGTCAGAAGATTGATGGCATCTGACGTCGAACGCTCATAAACGCGAGAAAGCGCACTAAACACAATTGATTGCACTGAATCGGGATCTTTTGACCATGCGCGGCCTCTCGGCATGAGTGCAAGCATGGCGTTCTGATAGTCACTTGCAACATAGAGGGGAGAGCGTCTATTACGCATAGGTCACCGTCCCCAAGACAGGAAGCTGGCCAATCGTTGTGACAATGTTTCCGGCAGGTGATGTGATGACGAATCCTGATGTTCCTGGAATTGCCGCAATGGCAGATTCGATAAGATCAAGATCGACAGTTCCCCCTAGTGGCGTCCCTGCTAACTGAAAAACACCGGATATGGCTTGGGAAATTGCAGCTTGGGTTGACGAAGAAGCTGCTGACAGTCCGCTAATCGTAAAGTTAACCGGATAGGCAACTGGCGAAACGATATACACCAGAGCTGTTGCGGGCCGCAGAGCATAGATATAGTTCGCCACGATCAATTGATCACCAGTTGCAGGTGTATCTCTCGGCTCGTTTGTTGCCACGCCATTCGTTCCTTGTGGAAAGCCATTAAATGCGCTTTCTGCTTGGTCAAGCATGATATAAACAACGACAGTCCCTGATCCGGCACCGAGTGGGTTGCACCATGATCTCGTTACGCCGGGAACTTCTCGGGCCCAAATTTCGTAATCGGCTTTTGCGCCGCCCTGGGGGGTTTTTTGATATGCCTCAAGCATTCTGGATCGAAGGCTGCTATCAAGCTCGATGTCTGCGCCTCCAGTAAATGCAGTTGTCACAGTACCGGAAGATTTGACACCGGCGATAGAAATGCCGAGCGTCATGGTTACGCCGACTGCAGTATTACCGAAGGCGCCAGTCAGGCCTGAAGGATCTGCATCAATCGTCGCCGACACAACTACTATGCCACTGGAGTTGGAAGTTGCATCTGCAGTTGTCGTGCAGCCTACGCCATCTCCTCGAGTTATCGGCGTTCCGGACGGAATCAGAGCAATGTTTGGCGTCGCCTGAAAAGTGATTTGACCGGACGCGGATGTGGCTGGCTCCCGAAAAATATTTTTAAGAGCCGCCCATGCCTCTAAATATTCATCTGTTGCCGTAAATGGGTTGGATTGGAGCGCAATATAATCAAGATAACCATAATGCAGATGCGCGAGGCCTGCCTGCACATTTCCCATGATCCGTAAATTGGCGAAACGCAGCAACGGATCCGAGCCCGGTATCGCGGACGCAATGTCCTGCGCCACGCCGTTTCTAAGTTCGCTAAGTTGAGGTCTAGTCCACGGCATTATTGTATTCCTCGCCACGCCCAGTTGAAATTCATGGAAGCGGTCGTACCGTCCATTTTGTTAGCGACCACCTGAATGCCGAGCATGGACGGCCTCGTCCACTCGCAAAGAATGTCGAACGAAGCCACTACCCCGTCGTCAATCAGCCACTGGAGAGCCTCGGCTACATAATCCTGGGCTAGCGCCGGGACCTGCTGCGTCTCTTTCGATCTTGATAGCAGCCATAACCGGCTGCCGATCGGATATTGAGGATCATCTCCCCACCATCCACGGGGATCTCCGCTCCCATCAGGAATGACGTCGTCCGGATTGGCTGTGCGATCTGTGAAAAGGCTGATTAATACAGCGGTAAACAGATCATCGCCAGTCTGCAGCTGATAGCCTTCCATGGCCCAGTCAGCATGCTGAGTCGCGGGGTTCCAAAGAGTAGATATGTCGCTCATAACGTATTGCTCGGCGCACCCGTATTGCCGCCTTGTGCGTCAATGTGAGTGTGGCTATCGTAGTTATCCCGAATGTGCTGCAACGTCCCTTTTGCACCGTTCTGGTCGGAAATTTCGCCGGAAGCGGTGATGTTTCCGTTGACCTGCAAATTCGGCGTGTTCAGAACCACCTCAGTGGCCGCATTGACCGTCATCGCGCTGGCGCTGTTGATCATGACTGGCTGTCCATTCGCCTCGATCTCGATTCCGTTCTCGGTCAGGTAGATGTACTTTCCCAGTGCGTCATAGAGCGCCGATTCGCCGGGCAAAAGATTCTTCAGTCGCAACGTCTGATTACCAGTCGCGATGATGATCCCGTTCGAGCGATCTCCTCCGATGAAAATTGCGGCAACGTCAGAGCCGACGGGCGGATTGCTCGTGAAGCCGAATTCCGCGAGTCGAAGGCAATCGTTGGTCTCGAGCGGGCCTAATTGCACCTGGATAATCTGGACGGACCCCGAATCGTCGGCGAATGTCACTCGTCCGCGTCCGATCATCATGCGCAGGCGCTGCGCGATGTTTCTGAGTAAATCGGTCATGGTTACAGCGTCGGCACATCCGCCGGAACAGGCATAAGCAACACGGGCTGCAGCGCATAAGCATCCGGCGGCATAATGAGCAAATCAGCCGTCGTGCCCCGATCTTCATCGAGGTTGTAGGTCACTTCCCCGATTACCCATCCGCTTGCCTTGAGATGCAGGGAAGGTAGATCGAGCACCGGAACAAGCGTATTCGGAGCCCAGAGTTTGCCGGCGCTATCGCGCCATGAATCAACCTTCACCGTCACCACGGATGAGCGACCTTCTCTGCGCTTGACTTCCCACAAGGCCTTCTGCTTGGCGATGTCCTCGCCGTATCCGCGTCCTTCAGCAATAACGACCATCATCCTATGGCGCGGGACATTGGGATCTTTCACGGTAATCAGCAAGTTTCCATCGCCGCTTCCCAAATCGCCGAAAAGATCAACCGAATTCAAGAAGGCATTGACCTCCGAATAGCGGTTGTCCATGCTGCGCATGTAGCTTACTTCTTGGATATTGACGCCTTCCTGGATGCCGCTAGCGGCACTTGTATCGCCGATCCTGGTCAGATTGAGCGTGCCGTCCGGCAATTCGTAGGAAAGCAGCGAAGCAGCTCTGCAAATTCTTTCGATGATCTCGAAAGCAGACTCTCCGATGACCAGGTTGAACTGGGTAACTGAAGGTAAATTCGAGACATCACAGGCCACCGAAATCCCATAAGGCCCAGCCAGCTTCTGCGCGATCTGGAAAGCCGAGGATCCGGTAATCTGACTGTTCGGCCATTCGGCCGCGCAGTCCACCAGGTCACAGCATTTCCCCCTACCTAAGACACGGATGGTATGTCCTGAGGCTGACATCGATTGAATGTAGCGATCGATGTATCCAGTGATCACCAGGTCAGATCCGAGCAGGACCTTGCAGGCATCCCCGGGTTGGACAATCCATGCATTCAGCTCGCCAGGAAAACGTTCGGTCATGCCGATTTCGAAATCGTTGGGCAGCCGCTCTGCTCCCCTCGTTACGCGAATATTAGTCCACCCGGAAATTTTCCGAGCCCCTACAACTAGGGTCAGGTCGTCCATCAGCTCGACAGCACGTCAAAAGAGCGCGGCATGAATGCTGGATGAATCGGATTGCCTTCCATCACCAGTTCGTCGGATCTCGCATAATTCCTGTAGAGCCTTTGCGCGAGCACGAGTGCCGGCATGGATGCATTCATGGAAATCGTCACCATCGAAGGAAGCTGCGCGCCGCGTGTTGTCAGATCCTGCACAACAGCTGCTCTAAGCGTGCGCAAGCCAGAATAGGTAGCGTCCTGCCCTTGGTCGCCGGCGACAAGAATCTCCGCATCGAGAATAGAAGATATCGTCGTCATGACTGATGAAGCATTCATTCTGGATGTTGGCTGGTAACTCGCCGATGCGCGTGCCATCGATACAACCGCGGCACGACGCATCAAATCCCCCACGGCACCCTGCATGCTATTCATAGCGGCGCCTACGATGGATGCCGGTACCGGGTCTGCGGGGGTAAAAGTTGCCATATTCTGCATGGTCTGAATAGCTTCTCCGGGTGTCGGAACGGCCGACAGAACGGCCGCATTTGTCACCTGTGCCTGCGTTGCATAAGCCGATGCGGTTGATGCGCTCAGGGTGGCTGATGCGGCGCCCAAATTCGCAAGATTCGATGTTACGGCTTGACGAGAAGCGGCCGCTTGCGCGATCAATCCCTGCGTTGTGGTGGCGAGTCCCGAAGCAAGATATTGTTGATTTGCAGACGTAAAGGATGCTTGCTGGCCGCCGAACCGGCCGAGCTGTCCGGCTGCCGCAGGAATGGACTGTACTAGACTGAAAAGACTCGTGGCATTCGTCACTGCGGAACTGGCAATCGATGCCCAATTCGCTGTCGTCGTGACCGCCTGCGAAAGAACGGCCGATCCATATGACAGTGCAGATGAGGCCTGCGTCACAAAATCCGATAGAGCCCCGGCATCTGCCCCAATTGCTGCAGACATGACAGAATCAAATGTTGATGTGGAGGCTGAAGGGAATACCCGTTTCCCCTGCTCAACGAAATAAAACGAAATTTCGAATACGCGGCCGTTATCCCAACGCTCTTGCGAATCCGCCTCCATCAGGCTTACGACGAGACGCCCTAATGTCGGATGGATGAGCTCGCCATTTCCGGGGGCCTCGCACGCAGCAATCAGCCTGTCACGCTGAGCAATGACGTCATCGCCAACGAGAAATCCGGTAAGCCGGATCTTTCGAGCTGCGCGGCCCATGTCCTCGATCCACACAATGTCGCGCTTGGGATAATCATGTTCTGCGTTACGCCTGCCAAATCGTACTTGGCTGCCGAACACTCCGAACGGGATGCCTCGAAAGGATGCCGGCCGCAGCTGCTCCCAGTAGGTTCCGGATGTCAGAGAACCGAGTGTCTGCCCAACTCCCTGGACGATATTGCTGACACCCTGAGCCGCTCCAGAGGTGCGAATAAGCGAAGATGAAATATTTGAGAGACTCATGATGCGGGATGAAGGGAATGCCCTATGCGCAGCGCAACCGAAGCGCCCTTATCGGTCTTGGTGGCCACTCGGGTGCCGGAAGGCGTATTCTTGAACGACACTTCGACGTGCACCTTCTGGGGTTCACGAAGCGCCGCCTGAACGCTGGCGTCGATTTGCGGATTCGTGTAAGGATTTTTTCCGTTTTCATGCAGAATCATCGCAGACACGAGAGGGGCCAGCGTTCTGGCGTCGTTCAGGTTGAGCCGCTGATCCGCGCCGAACCCGGTATGCTTTGACACGTCGGCAATATAGGCTGCGGTATCATTTTCGCTCGACGGAGCATATCGATTGATGATGCCGCGGAGAGTATTCAGTCCGTACCGGTTCTGATATCCTCGAAGGTTTTCCGCCATGGCGGTGATTCCTTGCCCTGGTGTCTTGAACACCGCGAATCCGTTCATACGGATATTATTTCCCCAACGCCGGAGATTTCCAGGGTTGTTCTGACTCAAGCCGATCGGGCCTCTCTTGTGGGTGGCATCATACATCCAGCCGCCAAGGCTATCCTCCTTGCCTCCTGTTAGCTTGCCAACGCCCCAGTTCAGCAACGGGTTCACGATATATTTGCCAGCTTCCCAGCCGGCAAACCCAGCGCCTGCGACCAAACCGAGCTTTCCGAGATTGGCCAATGCGCCCGACATTCCGACGCCGGCCGCGATCTTGATGAATGACCCCATCGACCATGCAAGCTTGCCTATGGCAAGTGCCAGATTGAGCACATTGGCCGCAAGGCCTGCGCCAAGAACACCAGCAACTGCAATAGCCCCCACCTTGAATTTCTCCCAATCGGTGTGCGCAATGGCATCTGCTAAGCGCTTCACAAAATTGGTGATGCCTGTGGCAATAATGGCCTTATTGTTCGATATCCAGGCCGTCAGCCTCTGCAGTAGCGGACCGAGCACCGGCATCAGAGCGTTCCCGATAGTATTCCGGAGATTGGTGAGCGTCATGTCGAAGCGCATCATGTTTTCGTTGTATCGATTTGCAGCGGCGATCTGGGCCGGCGACATGATCAGCCCAAGTTTCCGCGCCTGCGCAATATAGGCGTCGATCCCCTTCGAGCCTTTTTGCAGAAGATAGAGCATCGATTCGACGCCAAAAGTTCTCGCCACGAGTGCCTGGGCCTGTACATTTCCCTTGAAGGATGGGCTTTGAAGCGCATCGGCAAGATCTTTCAATCCGCGCGCAGAATCAATAGCGCCACTTTTTGTACGATGAAGCGTAATGTGCAGGCGGTTCATCATCATCAGCGCTTCCTGGTTGCGCCCATAGGTCGCATCCTCGAGCGTATCACCCATGCTTTTCAAGCTTGCCGTCATAGAATCAGACGAAAGGCCGGCCATCTTGGCTGCAGCCTGGAATTCCTGAAGATTGCCCGTGGAGACACCCAGTACCGACGACGTTCTGGTCAGAGAGTTTCCCCATCTGCCGAATTGCGCTGCCAGATCGGCGACCCCGGCGACCGTGCCGACGCCGACGATCGCGGTCAGAGGTGCAACGATCGAGCGGATGTTGGACGAGACGCGCCCCGCTTTTTCGGAAACGTTCTTGAGGTTTTTGCCGAACCGGTCGAGGCCGGCTTCACGCGTCAATGATTTCATCGAGTTGCGAATGTTGTCGATCGGGCGTGTAAGCTTTGCCATTCGATCATTGATGCCTCTGACGGTTGCGGTCAGCTTGTCGACAGCGCTAATCCTGATCTGAAAGTCATTCGCCATGCTGTTCTGCCTTTGCTAGTCTGTGTGCCTGGGCATTCCAGAACTCCAGTTCCGTCCAGGTAAGCTCCCAGGCATCCTGCGGGCCCCACCCGAAAAACCTGCTCAGATCTGCGACGACATCCCGGAAGTTTTCTGGGAAGCGTCGCTGAAGCGGCCCAAAAAATCGGCCGCATCCTCCAGGTCGCGCTGGCAAAGTCCTTCTACTGCTGTCCGCGGTACTTTTGCCACGAGGGAGATGAGCACGATTGAAGCGTCAATCGGATCGGCCTGCTTGTTCGCCTTGGAAAGCTCTCCGGCTGTTGGCTCTCTAAGCTGGAGGCTGTCGTATTCAACGTCCCCAACTTTGACTAGCTTGCGGAGCACGAGGGTTTTTTCTTCTTCGAAATTTTCCATTGTTTATGCCTCCACCACGGAAAATCCTTCCCATTTCACCTCGAAAGTCCCTTCCATTGTTTTCACTTCCTGGGCCTCCGCCGTCCACATGTTTCGGCCGGTAATGACCTTGCCGTTTGCAAGTTCGGCGACGACCGTGACATTTGTCATTGCATTGAAATCTGCAACAGTCAAACCTCCCGAATCCCTGAAAGTACCCGAAATGAATGGGACGTGAGGTTTCTCAGAATAACCATGAATAGAATCCTGACCCACTAGGCTTTCTCTTACGAAAGCGGCGACACTGTAAGAAAGATCTCCTGCCAGCATATAGCTTTGCCCGTCCACAGAGACATAGGCGACGCCCGCTAGGCGATTTGTGGTATCTGCCATTTTTTACTCCTGATTATTGAAGACGGAATTGCGCGAGCAGCGCGAAAATCCTGAGCTGATCGATCAATGTGCCAGGCCAAAGCACGTCGACACGATTGGGGTTTGTTGCGTTTTGCTCGACAATCAGCGCCTGGGCAAAGGCAGTTGAATTTTGCACAAACCCGTTGAACTCCAGTTCCTGATAGGCGGCGATCTGATCTGCCCGGATGATGTTGGGCGTCACGATCGCGGAGCCTGCCGCGAATCGTGTACCATTTGCCGCCAGTTTCATGCGGGCAAATTTGCTCGTGATGCGCGCGGCCAGGAAACGCAGAACATAAGCCAGCGTGAACATGGTTTCGACCTCCAGGTAGCTGTTGTCCGGCTGGCCGAAGGAATTTTTCTGGTACGTCGTGATAAGGTTTTCGATTGAAACGGTTCCATCCGATGCAACATTGAATGTCGAAATGCCGTCGTAGAGCAGCGTATTGCGATCAGTAAGAGCAAATCTGGACTCAATGGGGGGGGGCAATACGCCCTGAACCACCACCGTCTGGAGCGGAAGTGCCGGATCGTTGCGCAGGCTGACCGCGGCCGCGCCTGTAATAGCAGCAGCCCATATCCAGTTCGGAGTGGGGCTATCATTGAACCCCATGATCGAGGCATGCTGATCGTTGCGCGCGGTGCCCAACGTCGTTTGCGTGCCAAGCGTACCACGATTGGCGGCAAATGCATGGCCGTAGATCTGCTGACTCCAGGACCAGCGTCCCGTTGAGTCGTTGAGCAAAGACATGATGGCATCCAGACTCACAGAATCCGTGTAGGGAAATGCGATGAAATCGAACGATTCGCTACCCAGATTCGCGAACGCGGTAGCGAGGGAAGGGTTCGTTGCGCCGCCGCTCATTGCCGTAATCGTGACGGCAAGACCCAGCGGCATGATCTCGTTGGCCTGCGAGCCGCCATAATTGAGGCGAATGTCGATATCGTTTCCTGCCAGCCCCTTGTTGAGAGCCGTGATATCGACCTTGCTCGGTGTGGTACCATCCACGGTTGCAGTAACCGGCAGATTCGGTGTCGCAGTAATCGCGGCAGCAAGTGCAGTTGCAAGATTGGCGGTCGTCTGGGTTGGTAGCACGGGAAGCGCGATCCGGGTCCCAGAGATATAGAGATATAGTGTCCCGTTCGCCGAAGGCGCCGAAGTGAAATTGATGCTTCCGCCTGCGGCCGTGGCCGCCGGATCGTCGGCCAATGGCAAATACCAGACTTCGCCGAACTGATCATTGAGTCGATATGCGGCGGTCATCAGGTGCAACATCGAGCCAACCCCTCCGACAGCGGCGGCATCTGCCACACCTTGTGAAATGACAGGTACGTTCGGAACGGTCCCGGCAGATATTGCAGCAGCTGTTGCCTGGCCAATGATCAGCGCGCGCTGATTCTGGGTTGCTGTATTGGCCATGGAATTGTTGATTTCCGCGTAAAACAACGGAACCCGAATGTTTTGCGGCAGATTCTGGAACGGGATCATATGAAATCTCCGAAAAGATCAATAAAAAAACCGCCTTTCGGCGGTTTATCTTTTTCAAATACTGATTAAGGTTTTTTGGGCTTTGGAGGTGTAGCGAGGACGACATCCCGGTCGCGAACACGCCGAATCCAATAACCGGACTCCGGCACCTCCCTCCCCTCTTCCGGGATCAAATCTTTGAGGTCCGGATCCCGAATCTTCATGCCGTTTGCTGGCTTGACAAACATGTCATCTCCTTATTGAGGTAGCGTAATATCGAGTGCCCCTTCATCTCGACCATCCGGACCAGACGTTCTCGGAGCTGGCGTGGGGGTATAGGGAGGCGCATCAGCAGAAGGCGTGTACGTGCCGCTTTGATCGAAAACATTGACCATATCCGCATGCAACCCTATGCTTGTGAGCGCCGATGTTGCTGAGAACGGCGCCGGCCAAGTTGTGGCGAGCGGATCGGTTTCCTCAGGATCGAAAGCTTCAAACATTTCGCAGGAAATGGCCATCTTAAAAGCTCCGATTTGCCGCCTTCCCTCTGCAGAAATTTCGGTATCGGTGTCTACCGAAGTGAACTGCTGCACCATACTGACGATGTTGTAGTCCTTGAGAACAGCATTCTCGATAGCGTAACCGAGCGCCTCGATGGCATCCTGCGCCGCAGCTGCTGTCGCTTCTTCCAGCCTGGCTTCGATCTCTACAACTGCATTCGTGTTAAACTCAGGAATTGTTTTTCCAATCGATTCTTTGCGCTCCCTGCCTGCGCGAATCAAAATCGCAGGCATTTTTTCGGGAGGCGTGCTCCAGTCTCCCGGCGAATCAATCGTGACGATTCCGGCCATAGACTGAATGCCCTGAAGTGCGGCTACCACCGCCAGGCGCAGCTGTCTCCTGGCAAGCATTGGCTGTTGAGGTGCGGCCATATCAAGTCGATAAATTGAGCATCAGCTTGGCGCCCCCGTGACCGTCCAGGCGCACTTCCTTAACCACGAAAGTTTCGGCGGTGCGCAGGATGGTCAGGCTGTCGCCTTGCATGGGCTGGCTTGGGAATTGAGACATCTGCACGCCAAGAACCGGCATTTCGCTGGTAATGCCCATCCCTCCGGCAAGATCGACGTCGCGATAGGCTTCATCGAAAATGCCGCTGACCTGAAAGCTCGTCTGTCCGTAGGGCATATAGGTTACTGCCTCACCGAAGACACCCTGCAGCGGTCCGAGTACATAGGCATCCCAATCGATCATCAGTAGCCCTTGATCCTCGGTCCATCCTCCGGCGTGAAGGAAGGACCAATTCCCTTGGGCACGGGAACAGCTGCAGGATCATGAATGAATCCCTTGCGCCTCAAAGCATCGGCGTCATCCTTCGATATCGTCAGGACAGCACCAGGCTTGTGATGCGTCTTGCCGTCCCATATCGACCTGCCATCCGCCACGGTGACTTCAACCAGGCCATCCGCCAGGGTGACTTCTTTCGAAGCGTTCGGGTCAAGCAGGTCAGGTTGCCCTGAAGGGGCCGCATTGGTCGCTTGCTTGGGCTTGGGTTTCTTTTCAGAAGAGCTGCCTTCAGTGGCGGATGAAACGCTGGGCACACCAGCGTTTTCATCCTGCTGTCCAGCGCCATCTTGCTTGGTCAGATCTTCCATTACAGCACCTGCGCAGCCAGACAGGCATTTACCCTGGACGGGATCACGATCGGGCTGGATTGCATCAGCAACAGCCTTTGCGCGGGATCCTGCTCGACCCAGGTTTTCGGCGCGTAGGGAAGCGCCTCATAGCTGAAGTTGGGATCCATGATCTGACCGAAAGCACGCGTTCCCATCATGTCGGGGCCGCACATGATGACCGTCCCATCCGGAAGCATCGGCTGCTCGACATTGTTGTCGTCGACATACCAGTCGTTGTAGAGCCAGAGGTCGTAATTCCCCCAGCGCCCTTTGTACTGGGCGCCTCTTTGGATTTGCGCCCCGATCTGAATGGTATTGCCCTGACCGGAGCCGGGGTACCAGATCGCTTGCTTGATGACGGGATCGAGCTTCAGCGCATTCCATGCGCCTTCCGTCATGATGATGTCGGTACAAACGCCGCCCGATTTCTGGAGGACCAGCTGGCTCCAGGATTCGATGTTCGCATTCGGCGCAGCTGTGTCCGCAGCAATGTTGGCAGCAGACCAGATTGCACCACCCGTCAGCGCAACCGTCAGCGTGGGATCACGTCCGAAATCCACCACAACAGTGGGAAAGCCATCTCCCGTGATGGTAACAGAACCGCCCATGAGCGCTTGAGCGGCCATCCATTCGAGACGACGATCGAGAATATCGATCTGATCGGTCATTTCGAATTCGAGATTGGCCATCATGCGTTCCATGCCGGTCATGTCGCCGCCGATGCGCTCGCCGATCATCCTGCGAACCGGCTTGCGGAGATCTGGAGCGCGCTTGTCCTTGATGTAGGCCGGCTTGAAGGTGTTGGTCTGGTAGCGTCTTTGCTCGACGAGCCTGCCTTCAACCAACGGCGAAACGAAGGGAGCCATCCTGCGCTTGCCGACGTCGACGTCGATGGAGACATATTCCGAATCCGAGGTCACCTGATTCGGGAAGAATTTGTCCAGAAGAAACTTCTGGGCGCGCTTGAGATTGGGTACGACCTGAATCAGGACGTTCGTGTCAAAAACTAAGTCGGCCATTTCCATATCCTTTTAGTGGGCGAAAAAAAACCCGCCGAAGCGGGTTACAGGAGGAGTTCCGTGGTTAATCAGGTGGGATCGGCTGCAGAAACGAAGTTCTTCAGGAATATCCCGACAGGCCTGAGTGCAGGCTTCAATGTTGTAATCGACCAGGAGGCATCGTATATCAGCGCATTCTCATTGAATTCGCCCATGACATACGCACCAGTCGTAACGGCGCCACCCGAGGCATCCGCATAATCGGCCAGAATGGCGGTGGGATACTGGCTGCCATCGGTGGCGGACTTGACGCTTTCGATATAGTTGCCGGATCCCGCTGCGACCGTGACGGTAAAACCGTCGCCGGCAGAAAATGCCGTGCCGCCTGCCGTAATCGTGAATCCGATTTGATCAACGTAAGCCGTACCTGCGGTAGCTTCGGCCAGACGACTGCCGTCGGGTCCAACCACCTCAAAATCGGTGGCAGACAGCGCGGTCAGCACGTAATTGCCGATTTGCGCATTCGCGGCAATCGTCACTGCGGAAATCGTGCCATTGCCCGTATTTGCGCCTCCGGCCGGCTTGGCCGCAACCGAGGTCGCCGCACCGATGGTTTGCTGGCCGAGCACAGTACCGCGCTGAAGTGTTCCGGAACCGAGCGTGATCGTGTCGCTGACAAGTTTGAGATTGCCAGCAATCAGCTGATCCGGAACGTACGTTTCCGCCTGAATCCCGGGCTGCTGGGGATTGTCTCCCAGGGTATTGATTGTAAGAGTCATGGACATCTCCTAAATGATGAAAGATTGATGCTTGATTAGGCCTCGCCGCGCGCTTTCTTGGCTGCCTGGATAATGGCTGCGGCAACACTCTTGCTGCTCGATGCATCGAGCTGCTCGCCTCCATCCGCTCCGACGGGGTTGATCGGGGCGACTCCTGACATACGCGAATGAATCGACTGCTTCCCATCCGCACGCGTGGCCTTCATGTTGGCAATTGCCACTTTGGCGGACATTGTCGTGTCGAACGCAAAGACAGCTGCCTGACGAATGCAATTGCTCGTAATGCCGAAGGCAATGATTTGGGCGCAGCGGGCACGCTCAGCGCGAGCCTCTTCGGAATCGCCATCTTCCCCCTCACCACGCGCACGGCGATCCTCGGCACGACGAGCCTCTTCCTCCTCCTCGTCCATTTTCTCCATGCGCTTGGCGTACTCCTCGTCAGACTCGTCCTCTCGACGTTCACGATCAGGATCGTCTTCTGCCTTCTTTTCCCATTCAGCGCGGCGAGCTTCGTCTTCTTCGCGCTTCTCGCGATCATCATCCGATTCATCTTCCGCGCGAATTCCCAGCAAGTGGGCGAACGGAACCGACTTGGCCAATCTCTTTGCGACGCTCATAAAATGCTCCTTTGAAGATTAATCAATTACCCATTGCTTTCAGCAGGGCCAAAAACGCGGCGTCCGGCGCCATGACTTCATCAGCCAGGCCGGCGAGAACGCCTTCAGCTCCCAGGAAAGTTGCCGCCTGGGTATCACGCACCTTAGAGGCGGCGATGTTTCGGTTTCGGGCTACCGTGTCGACGAACAGCTCGCCCATTGAATCAATATCACTCTGGAAGCGATCGAGCGCTTCCTTCGAAAGAGGGATCTCCGGATGACCGTCGGCTTTCCGATCGCCATAAGTAATGAAGGTAACCTTGATGCCGCTGTCGGTTAAGGCAGCAGACCAATCGACATGCATTGCAATCACCCCGATCGAACCCACCCCTCCAGTACGCGGCACGACAATCCGATCGGCAGCAGAGGCCAGCGCATATCCTGCCGAATAAGCCGACTCATCGAGGATCGCCCAGATCGGCTTCATGCCGCGGCCCTCATAAATGGTGTCGACCAGATCGAAGCATCCGGCCACTTCCCCCCCGGGAGAATCGATATCGAGAGCGATCGCTTTGACATCCGGATCGGAAAGCGCAGCAAGGAAATTCTGTCGAATACCGTCATATCCGGTCATGCCGGAATATGGTTCGAGCGTTCCAAGCTTTTGAACAAGCGTCCCGGATATTTCGATAATCGCCACTCCCTCGAGCAACGTATAACCTGCTCGAGGATTGGATCCGGCGCCGGAGAATTCTCCCGAATCGAAAAATGCAGACGTCTGCAATACATCGCCATCCAGGCGCATGACCTTTGTAATTCCCAGTCGCTCACCCAATGACGCCATAATGACTTCGGCTTTTCGGGGATGAATCGCCAGCGGCACGTTGAAAAGCCGCTGGGCAAGATGTGCAAATTTCATTCTGCTTCTGGCTCCCTGATTGAATTCGTGGCATTTTCAGCGACTGCCCAGCTCGGCGGCGTCATGCCTCTTTCCTTGAAAGCCTCGATTTCGCGTTTGCGTTGATCAATGATCTCTTCCCAATCCTCGCCGGCAGATTCAGCGGCTTCATTCTCGAGCGTCGACAATCCGGCATCCATGCCCAAAATCGATCCGGCCTTTTCCTTTACCGGGTCAACCCATCCACGGCCGGGCCCCATCCATTTACAACGGGCATAGGCCTCGCGGCATTCGATGAAGTCAGGTGCATTTCTCGGGAGCGGAAGATCGTCGACATCGAAACATTCTTCCAAAAACCCAGCCCGAATCTTGGAGGAAAAGCCAATGCCGAAATTGTGGCGACGAACCGAAAGCGTCTTCCATGCCTCCAGGAGCGCTGCGCGTGCCGAACTGTAATTGACATCGGACCAGTTATTCGAAACTTGCTGCGCCGAGAGCCCGGATCCGGCCGCAATATTGCGCAACACAGCCGCTTCAAAGTCCTTGAAATTGGTATTCGGACGTTCCGCCGCCACGGCGGTTATTTTTTCACCCGGGAACAGGATGGGAATGCGGCTCTCTCCGAGCGTCATTCGCTTTTCGCCATGGAAATCCACTCGAGCCTGCTGGTAGGTGTTGAGCTCTTCGGATTCGCCCATGGCCTGCTCTACGAACTGCGGATCGAATGGGCTTTCGATGTAGGCCCCGAAAATCGCATTGATGATCGCCGCGTCCAATTCCGTGCCGTCATACTTGATCAGCATCTTGAGACGATCGATGACCGGAGTCAGAATGCCGGCGCCTCCTCGATGCTGCGCTGCTCGGTCCATGTCATAGTCATGCACGACCACCGGACGCCCCCAGTCCGTTTCTCTCGGATAGAGATCCCAATGCATCGCCTTTTCGGCATTGAACCAGTCGCCCTGGTGGGCTCTGCGGATCCAGTATCCTGTGGCCACCCCATATTCATCGACCTGCACGCCGCCGCGCATGGTTTGCTGGTCGAATTGCATCTGGGGATTGGACAGGCGATCCGGATCGACGACCTGAACTGCTGTTGCATAACGCGCCTTGCCGATTCCCACACGTTGCGGCAACCAGTACATGATGGCCAGCGCATCGCCATCGATCAGCTTGTGCCGGAAAGCCAGCCTCATCATTTGAGGAATGGTTTGATTCCGCGTGACATCACAATAGCGGCCAGTATCGTTGCCCCAATTGCGCCAATATGCATCTACGGCACGGCCAAACTCGTCCGCCCAGGTGGCGTCGAAGGCCTTGTTGCCTGTATAGAACTGAAGCCACTTGTAATCAGGTTTCGAAATGGGCCTAAAATCAGCGCCGATGGCATTGTCGAGAACCCTGGTGACGGTGCCGCTTGCCCAGCCATCATTTCGCACCAGATCACGAACGCGCGACACGATCCGGTCGCGGTACATGTTGAGCTCGCCGTCAGGCGACCACAGATAGGGTCTCCATGCCGCCAGGTGGCCGGAATAAATGTCGGCCGCATCATATGGTGCAACTTTTCCGCCGACAACCATGGATGGACGTCGCTGGGAAAGCGGCTTGCCATCCGCCCCTAATATTTTGACTGGATCGGCCATGTCAGAAAACAAGACGAATTGGGCGACGGCCGCGTGTAATGATGCCGAGCTGCACCTGAATTTCACGTATAGCTGCAACGAGCTGCGAAATGTTCGCACGAGTATAGGTCACGGATTTCGCACCATCCCCTTGTGTGTAGGAATAGGACTCTCCCTTTGCGCCGCTCGACAGATCAATATAGGCCTGCTGCAGCTGGGCAAGATCTGCCTGCAGCTGAACGGTTGACCGTCCGGCGAGAATCGATGTCGAGGTATTCCAGTTTTCCATATATCGTCGTCATGCCAGCTTGTTGACCAGTTTCTTCACAGTACCGGATGGTGCATTTTGCTTGGTTGCCACATCGACTTGATTGTCGCGAACCGTGTGAACCGTGTGAACGTCTGCACTTTTCGCCAGCGCCGAATTCGCAAACAAGTCAGCCTGTGGAGGGTTAATTTTCCGCCGCTCACGTTCCCAGTCCGTGTCGCGCCACTTGTGCAGCCCAAGGCGATGTGCTGCCGCCAGGTTGTACACGGACAGGTCGAGCGCCTCATTGCGATCTCCCCTCGCCTTGACCCATTCGCTGCGCTTATGCCCTTTCACATACTTGATGAGGCGCCGCTCGCTGCACAGCTGGCCATAGAAATCTTCCGGGAGGTCTTGCGAAAAATGAATCGCGCCGGGCCCCGTCGCCAATTTCCAGCGTGAATGCAGCCAGTCCTTGGCAGTATCGGCCCCGACAACCCAGAGCTCGGCACCGCCTTTTTCAAGTTTTCCGCGTCGATTGACATCGACCTTGCTCGGCTGAGCGGCCACGATCGGCCTCGATGGCTTGCTTGCGCCTTTGACGGCGAACACCATGCGATATTTCCGGCCCCTGGTAAATTCGTAGACATCTTGAGTATGATGACCGCCAGAATCGATCGCCACGGCGCGAATCGCCAATCTTGCTCCGTGATCAAAGGCCAGTGGCGTCGTCAGAATTTCTTCCAGCATCTCCCAGGGAGCATCCGTTGCCGGATCTCCATGAATGACCTGGTAATCGATCACCCATCGCTCAAGGCCTGCCCCCCACCCAATGATCATGAGCTCGAGGCGATTGTCCTGTGTGTCTACTGCGGCCGTCAGAACCAGGACACCTTCGGGAAGTATCCGAAGAAGATATGGCTCGGCACGCGCCCTCAGATCATCGGGCTGCGTCCGCTCCTTGATGTTGTCCCAGCAGCGTGCAAGCCTGGTGTTGTAGAACACCTGCATGGGCTCCGGGTCGCCCTTTTCATCTGCTTGCTTCGCTTTGACGTACTGCCTTGCCAAAGATACCCATGACACCCATCCAAGCGGCGCATAGAGCGCCGACAGATTGAATGAAACGGTTTCCCCGTCCCCGTCCGCAAGAGCCCGCCATTCGCCGGCAGCGAGCATCTGTGTTTTGAAACGCTCCTCGATGAGCGTTCCGCATTCGACGCATATGTAGTGGGCGGCGCTGAAGTCGGCTTCCCATCTAAGATTTTCCCACTCGAGTTGCTGGTACTCGCCGCAATGAGGACAAGGAACGTAGTAGTAACGTTGATCGCCCTGTTTGAATAGGGACGATATCCTGCTTACCCCATCAAGGGTCGGCGAGCTCGAGTAATAGATCTTGGCGTTCCTGCCAAATGTGCTCGTTCGAGCTTCGGCAAGCTCAACCGGGTCCCCTTCCTTATCGACGGACACTTCCCAGCGGTCGATCTCGTCACCATAGACGTATCTCGCCGGGATCTCGGCGAGGTTCGCGGCCGATCCCGCCGTCGTGATGTAAAGAGTGCCCCCCCGGAATTCCTTCGTGTCGATGGTATTTCGACTGTCTCTGGATCTGACAGGCGCAACACGCTCCCTCAGCACGGGAACTTCGTCGATCGTCTTGCCGATCCGGCTGGATACGCGCTTCGCGATGTTGCCCGACGGCAGCAGCGTCAGCATGTTGCCCGGTGCCTGGTGGATCGATGCGGACAGCCAGTTAAGCGCGATCTGCGTTTTCAGCAGCTGCGAAGCGGCCATGGCCACTACGCGCCGACAGGGATGCGCCGGCGACAGGCAACGCATCGGCTCGCGAGCAAAAGGGGTTCTGTCTGTTCGGTACTTCCCTGGTTCAGGACCATTCCCAGGCGGGATCCGCTGGTACTCATCCGACCATACATCGATCCAAAGCTCAGGATCCGGAGCAAGCCCACCGCAGAATGCTCGCAGGTACACTTCGCCGCCATCAGCGATGGCGTGGCTCAATGGGATGCCTCCATGGCCTTGTCGAGATCGTCCGCGGTCACCTTGTCCATGTCGGACATCACCTGGCGCATGGCATCGCGCAGCGCTCGCTCCACTTCCCATGGATCCGTCATCGCCGCAATGATCGGAGCGATCTGAGTCGGAATATTCAGCATGGCATCGCGCAGCATTCTTCCGGCGGCGAATGCAACAGCCTGCACCCGATCCCGCTCCACGAGTATCCCTGCTTTCTTGGCAAGCTCGAGCTCGGCCAAGGCGGCAAGCGCGCCTTCTCGACGAGTCTTGTTGTCCCAGTATTTCGGATCCGAAGATGTTGATCCACGCTCGCCACTTTCATCCGGCGCATCCGGCCTGGTATGGCGCCCTACGTCTCGCTCAGATCGAGCCGATGCATGAAGATCGCGCACATGATCCTTCGATGGATCTGAAGTGCGATTGAGTCTTTCGAGGGTCGCTTTGACGTCTACGCGCTTTCCATCGGGCGACAGCACAAGACGCCCCTGCTCTTTCAGCTTCGTGACGTAACTCGGGCTCCATCCCTGGCTGATCGCGAATTCTTTCTTGCTCAGGTATTGGTTTTCACCTTGCATTTCACTATTTCACCCTGAAACAAAAGAATTCACTTACCCAGAAATTCGCCAGCTAGAAAAAAATCAAGGCGCGCAATGCCCTTGGCTTTTGGATGGTCAGGAAGGACCCATGAAAGGCAGTCCCTTTCACTTGGCCGTAGCAATGGCCTTGGCCATCGCCTTCCCGAATTCTTTTTTGAGGTTTTGCATGACCACGCGCTTTGCCAGCGATCTCCAGCCTAGATGCTGCGTCGCCTCATGGGCATCCGCGAATCGGACAAGCAGCTTCAAACCGCCCGGCTTCCCTTTGACCGGAGGGATACGTTGCCATACCCCGTTTACGTCTCCAATCTTCGTTTTGACCTTACCGATAAACACGTCGCGACGGTTTTTGTAACGATCGAGCGCCGACTTAGGCAGATTGCCGTACTGGTTCAAGCGCGCATCGACAGGCTTGAGCAATGCACTGGAGTTCAGCTTGTTGAGGCCGCCGAACTCGTAGGGATATAGATATGCCGCCGTGATGTCCTGGACGATGACCGATGCATAGAGACGGTCTTTGCGCGCCTTTTGTATTCGAATCGCCCGCAGCGTGAAAGGGGTGGGGCGATCCAGTACTTTTTCGAGATTTTTTCTTTCCTCATCCGCCACAATAGTGGCCATGCTGGACAATGCCTCTGCCGCCGCGAACGGGACCTGCCGATTCGCAAACGAATTGAGCTTGCGCTGGATCTGATCCAGATTCGACCTGATTTCGATATCGAACATGATATTCCACAGAGGCGCTGGCAACAAAAAACCCGGCAGCGTTTCCGCTCCGGGTTCTGTAGACGCACCAAACCAAATTTAACGAATTTATACCATTTCAGTAAAATCGCTGTCAACACTTTTTTCAGCATAGTAGCCATTGAGCCAATCCATGATTTTATATTGCGCCGAATCAACACGATTGTAGAGGGTCATTTTTGTGCATCCACAGTTGCGCGCCTTTTGCTCGACAGTTCCTTTCCCGGTATAAAACTCAACGACCGCTTTTTTCAAAATCTCATCCAGCGACTGGACGGCCTGCTCGATCTCCCAGGCATCGTCGTTGAATTCTGCCGACAGACTATTCCCACCGCGCCCCTCCAGACTGCAATACGAGCTTTTGCTCGGGAAACCTATATTCGAAGTACGGCCAGTAAGGCACCAGAAAGCCCACTTGTTCAAGCGGTCGTTGATGTGCAGAATCATTTTTTCCCCTTCACAGTATTTCCGAATTTCCTTTCGCCAATGGCTAGGATCGTTTCTCGCTCTGTCCAGTGCAGATCCGGATCATCGCGATGAACCACGAGCCAGCCGTCTTCATTCCATGCCCGAGATTTGATCTTTTCCCTATCCATTTCCTTGGGCTGCAATGCTCCCAATGGACATCGGTAACTATTTGCCATATTCAGCCGCCTCTGTTCTCAACCAATTTGCATATGAATTGGCGATTTCCCAATCCCCGCGCTCGATTGCCGACTTGATGTTTTCCCCCAGCTCTTCGCAATCACTATCAGTCCACCCATCGTTTTCCTTCCTCCAGGACACGACTGCCTGGAAATCCTTCCGCATCTGTTCAATATCAAGATTTGCCATCCGTCCAACCTCCAAACAGTTTGCAAGGTTGGACGTCAAGGTTAGACGGCTGAGAGCCGCATAAACTCTCAATCCGTCCAACCGTCCAACCTCGTCTAAGGGATATTGAAAATTTATAGACAGGGAAATCCCTGAATTGAGTACAGCGCGCGCGTATACGCACGCGCATGCGCATGTGTGTGCACGCGGCAAGGTTGGACGAGGTTGGACGGTTGGACGAACCCTTTAACCATGAGGGTCTCAGCCGTCCAACCTTGCCGTCCAACCTTGTATGAAAACGAAGGTTGGACAAATTTTCACGCATTCCTTTTCCGGTTTCACCCGATCCCTGGAAAGCATAAAATTGATTAAAATGGAACATTGATCGCCCCCCCTGATACAGCTGGCGCTGGCCGACAATAAATCCACTCTCGATAGCCTGTTGAGCGCCGTTTTTTTGCCCATCCAAGCCGATGCATCAGATTCCCGATCCGCGTTGCCATGCCACGGTTTCCGTCGACCTTGTCATGTGAGACATGAAAGCAGCGTTTCAGTAAATCGGAAGAAGTGATCTCGGTGATTGCCCGGTTTTCAGGATCATCGAGCCAATCGTAGAGGGTATAAAGCCAGGGATCGACGATCTCGCGCTCTTCCTGCTGTGGCTTGAAGTATTTTTCCTCTTCGTCTCGACCGGGGTACCATTTTTCGCCCTGATCGAACAACGCGCAGGCTTCAGCAAAAAGCTGCTCACGCCATTCGCGCAACCGATCGAGATCGATCTGCCCGCAGCGGATCGGCCAGAATCGTCTGTTCCCCGTTGGATCTTTGAAATACTCTCCATGATTGGTGTTTCCGGCGAAAACACACTGCCTGGGCCGATCAATAGTGCGCCTGGCGTAAGGCTCGCGATATCTGTCAGTCTGGATTGTCACAAATGCCTTTACCGCAGTGGACTCGGCGCGATTGAACGAATCGAGTTCCGGAATTTCGTAGAGCCAGACGCCGGCGATCTGCATGTACGCATCCTTGTCTCCGATCTTGAACGGTGTTTCGGCATACCATTCGCCTCCGAGTATTCTCAATGCAGTCGATTTTCCTTTGCCTTGAGAACCCTCGAGGATCGGCATATACTGCATTGCGCACCCTGGTTTGAAAATCCGCGCCACCATGCCTATCAGGAAATATTGTCCGCACAGCGCAAAATATTCGGATTCTGCCGTTCCGAAACAGTCTGAAAACAGATACCGGAGTCTTGACTTGCCATCCCATGGCAGACTACGCAACCATTCTCGAACAGGATGGAACTTATTCTTGGCCGCTACCATGGAGATGCCTGCGGCGAGCGTTCCCTCCCCCTTGATGAGCAGCTTCGGATAGTTTTGAGCGAGCCATAAACCGACGTCCAGATCGTCTTGCGGCGACCACTCGCCAAGGTCTGATGCTATCGGCAGAGCTTCAAGTTTTTCGATACGCCCGGAAAACTCGTTGTATCCGATTTTCCCTTTCCAGGCAGGATGCCGAGAAAGGATAAGAAAAACATTTTCACGGCAATCCTGAAGAACGTTTTCCGATTTCCACATCAACCCACGGCGCCATTCAGGGATGATCGCGCCAGCTTCGGGTGCGGTAGAAATGCTTTCTTCCCCTGAAAGAGCTGGCGCTCGCAAAACACTCTTCGCGCGAATGTACTCACGAAGATCATCAGCGCGAAGGCCATCAGCGATTGCATCAGCCACATCCCATCCGTCAGGCTTTAAGCCCGGTTCATCGATCTGCACGTCCCAGATCTTGCAGCCGTTCTCCGACAGTCGCTCGCCTATCCGGAGCATGGTCGAGAAGCCGGGCTGCCTATCCTTCGGAAGGTAAGGCTTGGATGCAGGATCGACGCCCGCTTCCTTCTCTTCCTTCGACATCTTCTCACGCTGGGAATCGCAATCCGGCCATAGAATGACTTTGCGGCCATACAGAGGAAACCAGTCGACCTTACCGTCGGCTTTTCCGCCACCCGGCCATGACACGATTACGAGCTCGTCGCACTCTATTTCCATCGCAGCGGCATCTGCGCATTTCTCGCCCTCGACGAGCAGAACAGATGCTTTAGGATGAGCAGCCAGCGCATCCAGACGATAAAGCGGCCTGGGCTCGGGAAATGACATCCAGCGCCATTCCGACCGCCCTTCTTCATTTCGGCACCAGCTGAGCGGCAAAACCTCTTTTCCCCCATCCGAAGTCTTGAACCGGTACACGTACCCCAGGATCTCGCCATTCGCACCGCGATAGCACCAGGTCCTTTCAGGTTTTCCTCGCTTGATATGAGCTGCAGGAGGATCTCCGGCATCTGCGGCCACAGGGAGAATGGGGTGCCACTGAGGCTTCTTGCTGCTATTCTGCGGAGGAGCGGAGGGGATGGACGTGTGGGAAAGGGTAGATGATATGTTGAGGCGCTCGGCCAATTCCTTTGCTGCCTTCCCCTGGTCTCCGCCACAAAAAAGATATGCATAGAGACTGGTCGGGTCGGACCCCTTGTCTCCTGTCGCAAAGTCTTGCCAGACGCCTTTCCGGATCGAGATCGAGAAGGATCCGATTTTCGAATCGGCGCGGACTGGATTCAGGGATTTGTATTCCCCGCCCTCCTTTTTCCCGCTCGGCAGCCACTCTCTCAGCAGCCCTTCGAAATTATTGAGCGCAGCCTGGTTTATCGAAGCGAAATCGATTTTCTTCATGAGATTCGCATACCGAGCATTTTTCTCAGCCTGGCACGGATCTGCTCAGGAGAAACATCCAGCAATCCGCATATCGACACGAACGAATTTACTTCCTTGGCGCGCCCATCGTCGAAAATCCAGTTGATGGCGTCTTTTCGATATCCGCTGAAGTTTCGACCGGACATCTGAGCATCTGCGATCGCTACGCGGATTACTTCCGCCCAGAGATTCCGGAGACGCTGAAAGTCTTCGGGAATTGCATCGATGTCAGACAAATCCAAATTTTCACCCATTTTATTGTTCTGCTTTTGACCCCAGATATCGCTTCGCCAATTCGAAATATTTGTCCGTAATGGCCTTTTTGTTTTTCCTTGCCGGAACGGCATGAGCAATCGCCTTCATCTGCCTGAGAAGACGCGCTTTCAAAACATGCTCGCTCTCACTGGAAAAGGTGGAGGAGCTCATTCGTGCCGGACTCAGAATCGCCAAACCCATCATCGAACATCAAAGGAACCCTCCATGAAACTAAACTTCGACTCAGAAAAAATCGTAATTGCGTGTGACAGCTGCCGCGTAAAGTTCCAGGAAACTTTCGGAAGGCTCAAGAATGTAAAGCAGGTAACCTGTCCTCACTGCGGGGCTCTCAATTCGGTAAAAACTGCCGACATTCGCAAGGTTCTCGATTCGATCGATAAATCGCTCAAGAACCTCGGAGGGAAATGAACGGCTTTCCTGCTCCAGGCGCCCGATCAGCTTCTGGACAAGTGACGCGTCGAGGGAAAGAGTGATCTTTGCTTCACTCATTTAACGCTCCTCATTTCTACCCTGTTCTGCACTCTTTCAAGGGCCGCAACAGCCGTTGAAAGCGTCTTGCTGGCCTGCTCGATGACCGATGTGAGGCGGTCCACTTCCTCGGCGCGGGTGATGGGCTTTATGTCGTAACCGATTTCTGATGCGAACCATTGGAATCCACCATGGAAACCGGCTTCTTTGGCCTTACTGAACACCCACATCATTTGGGTGTAACTAAGCTTTTCATTTCTGTTAGGGTTGAGACTGGCCAGCAGATATTCTCTGGCAGCCTCAATGGATTTGTCTGGGAAGAGCTGAGCCCCCACGACCTTTGCCCCTCCCAGCGCCTGAATACAGCCCTTTAGCGCATCTTCTGCGCATTCATAAAATGGCATTTCAACTTGCATTTGCAACCCTTTCCATTTCTCTTGGAAACCCTTGGAAAGACAAGCTCAGGGCGAAAAAATACAATTCACCTATGAGCGAAAGAAAAGAGCCAGGGGAGGAAACAGACCTGGCAAAGCTCCGCACTATAGAAATGCGCGGAACGGGGGGGATAATAGAAAAAGGAGGGAATTCGCAGCCATGATACGATTCAGTTTCCACACAAAACCTTTTCATAAAAGGAACCCCCGTGAGCTACAAAAAAGCGAAAGAAGAAAAGAACTATTCCGATTATCTGGAAGGGCAACTTTTTGCGACCCAGACAGCGATCAGAGCCATAATTACTTCGAGTCCAGAGTTAAATCCGCTCGTGACAAAAGAACTGGAAAAGCTCATCTCGACCGCCCTCCCGCGCGAAGAAATTTCAGAAGCCTTCTTAACAGGGATCGAATCCGCGAAGAAGAGGATTTTTCCGAAAACTTCTTGATTGCCAAAGCGCGTTCATCAAGTATTTCGTCCCATGAAAACCCGGGAGAGGGGTCGGGACGCACACCCCTATCAGGATTTAGGTTTTGCCGGCACAACGATGGGCACGCTTCATTGCGATTCATGCGGGTACACGGAGTAACGGCTGCGAGACTGACCAAGCCATTCGTGACGACCTCGATATGCTCAGGTGGAGTTCCTTCGGGAGCGCTGACCCCGATCATCAAGCCGTCGCCCTCTCTGAAGATTTTGCCAATGATCAGGTTTCTCATGCGGCGTCCTTGTCGATCAGCTCGGGCCAGATCAGGTGCCAGTCGTCTGGACGCAGATCGCGGCGAGTTACGGCGCCGTTCGTAACGCGCTCGATGGCAACACAACGCTCTATCGGGACAGGGCGCCCATTCCTCCATTGACTAATTAATGGAGGGGGCACCCCGAGGTGTTCGGCCAATTTCTTTGCCAGGATGTTCTGACTCGACAGATATTCGTTGATATTCATAGTAACAAAATTATTAACGATTCGCTAATGTCTGTCAATAACGATTCGTGAATTTACATGATTAGCATTTTGTTATCAAATAAGGTTATGAAAACATGTGAAGAAATTAGAAGAGAAAACCTGCTCATTCTTATCAAAGAGGCAGGGGGAGAATTTTTTCTTGCTGAAAAATATGGCTGCTCAGAAGCAAACATAAAAACAATGGCCCGGTCCTACAAGGATTCGAAAAGTGGAACTCCGAAAGAAATTGGAACTAAGGCCGCAAGAAAACTAGAAGCCTGCATGAACAAAGAGCGCGGGTGGTTAGATCATGACCACTCAGATGGGAAGGCCGAAGCATTTGGAAAGCTTCCTCCCGAAGTGCAATCCTGGCTTTTAAGCACTAGCAGTTTGGCATATGAACCACAAGAAAAAGGATCCAATAAGAAGTAATGTGATACAAATCTGGTTTCAGACGAGCTTCGATTTCTCTGATCACGGCGAGGCAAACCAGTCAGATCCAGACTGGGATTGATTCGGGGAGGGTTAGAACCGGCTTTTATTAAAACTCATTCGGGAACTCTTCATGGCAATGACAAAATGCAAGGAATGCGGATATCAAGTCAGCACGAAGGCCCAGGCATGCCCTGGATGCGGGGCCAAATTACCAGTACAAGTTTCCTGGCAAATGGCGGTATTTTCCTTGATTGTTCTTGTCCCAGGGTTGATATGGTTTATGGCGCAAAACGACAAGAATGACACGCCGTCTTCTCTTTCAGGCTCAGATGATGCTCAAGTCGCCCGCGCGCCCTCTAAGGAACAGCAGAAATCCCCTATAGCAACCGTAGATACCTCTTTAGCCGCTAGCCCACAATTTCGTATCACAGCAGCCGATCTTGCTCACGCTTATTCAGCAAACACAGTGGCCGCAGATAACCAATTCAAGGGGAAGCGGTTTGAAATTACCGGAATCGTATATTCCGTAACCACGGACATTTTGAACAATGTCAATGTCGCCCTACTGAATCCTGAAAACGAATTTCTCTCCCCGAGCGCTGCACTAGAAGATTCTGAACGACAGAAGGCGGCTACATTGAAGAAAGGGCAGCACATCTCTCTTATCTGTACAGGGAACGGAGATATCACTACAACCGCTATGCTGAAGAATTGCGTGATCCGCGACCAAGAACAGGAAAACAATTCCATCGCGTCTACCTCAAATAAGGAAAAAGACACACTTCAATCTACAGAATCCGCGCCCGATCCGGAAACCGTCCAGCCAGACCAATTAGCCCACCCCAGTTTCGATTGCTCGAAAGCGCGATCCGATGCGGAAAAACTGATCTGCTCAGACAAAGATCTCGCGACGCTGGATAATGAACTGGCGTCTCTTTACAAAGAGGCTCGCAACGCTTCTGTCGACAAAGATGCATTCTATGCAGAAAATCAGGTCGAATGGAAAAATCGTGAAAAAAACTGTCACGACAAGGAATGCGTCCTCAAATGGTACGCCCGGCGCAAACAGCAGCTCGACGATGTGATTCAAAAACCATAGACAAAAGCTCATGATATAAGACTTACCCTCTGTTCATTTCTTACAATAGACTCTTACATGCCCTCCTAGTTAAATTAAAACTCGCCTAGGCGGGTTTTTTTATTCCCAACAAGTCCACGTTGGGAATATTTGTCGCTCATATCAAGAAAAAAATAACGAAACGCTATTGACCAAGCATTAACGATTCGTTAATATCTCCCCATCAGCCAGCAAAACTCCCAAGGAGAATTGCCCCTGACCTGGAATCTGCCGGAACAGTAGGCAGGCGCGAAACGGCCTTTTGGCACGCAGTACGCGGGGACGGATCAGCAAACTACTGGCATTGATCTGTTTAACCATTATTGGGGAATAACTATGCATGAATCTGCTGAAGTCGTCGGAAAAATCGAACCCTCTCTCATGCTGCCTTCTTTCGCACTGGCAGATGGCGAAGTCCTCGGCGGTTACTACGCCGGTCCTGATGGTCGTCTCACCCGTTTCTTCATCCTACCAGGTGACAACGATCGCGCTCCCTGGAAGAAACAGATGGCCTGGGCGCAGTCGATCGGCGGCGATCTTCCTAACCGCATCGAGCAAGCGATTCTTATCGCTTTCCATAAAGACAAATTCGAAGCTGCAGCCTACTGGTCGAATCAGCTGGATGAAGAAGACGGCTGGGCCTGGTACCAGAGCTTCGACTATGGCGGCCAGGATTGCTACGACACCTACGACGAGCTGCGCGCCCGGGCCGTCCGCAGAGAAGTCATTTAGTCATTCATCAATTTTCCGGGGCTTCGCGATGGAAACAGGGCTGATTATCGTCGGATGCTGGATCGTTGGGACGTTTTTTTTCGCCATGGGTCTGATGGCCGTCATGAAGCGGGGGAAGGAAATGAGCAAATACGACATTCACTACAGGTCTGAGTCCATGTACGAGGAAGACAATAGACCTCTTCCGCTCTGGCAAACAATCGCCCTGTGGATCTTCGCGATGTGCGTTTTCCTGTTCTGGATGAGGCCATGATTTCCGAGGCTTCAATTTTGCTCCTGATTTTCGATGATGAAAAATGTCGCATAGACCGCGCAATCCAGAGAGAGCGGATGAATATCCGGAATTCCCAAGCGCGAATCGATGATCTGCTTGCCCGCAAAAAGATCCTCGCCACAAAAATGCTGGCGATCTCCAGCGCCGCCAAATCCGAATGCCTTATCTACGAAAGGGAAACCAATGCTTTCACCTGCTGAAATCTCTTCGCTCAACGCAAAATCCCTTCGTGAAGCGATTCTGCTCTCCATTTTGGAGCATGAACCCATCAGGAAGCATGAACTCCCCGGCTGCATGAGTGCGTCGTTCAGCCGCAACCAGGTATTCGATGAAGTCGCCAAGCTTGCCAAAGACGGCGCAATCGATATGGGCGATATCGAAGACGGATTTCTTCTGATGCTAACACCCTCCGGGAGAGGAGAAGCACGAAGCATTTCGCCGGAATCCGAGAATCAGTCACCCGCTGCCGGTGCCGGATCTTCTCCTGAAACTGTCGTTCCTGAGAAAAAGAAGAGCCTCATGAAACGTCTTATCGAGTTCCTGTCCGATCATCCAGCATCCACACGCGCCGATCTTCGGAAGCATTTTTCCAATGAAACCGGGCCGCTTTCCGTCGCGCTGGTGGAAGGCAAAAAGAATGGGCGCCTGAGCTTCGAAATCGACAAATCCCAAATCGAACGGATATCGCTCGGACCGAACGCCCATGCTACTGCAGCTGAAATGGCCAAGCTTGGCGCGAGCAAAAGAAACTCGTACCAATCAAAATCAAGCACGTCACCCGCTCCTGTCGCCCTTCCGAAAAGCGCCGGAGCATCTTCATCTGAGCCAGCGAAGACAGAAACTCCTGATCCCGCTCCACCTGAAGCCAAGCTGCCCCCCCCCAATCGTTTTCGCGTAGCAATAACCTCCGATCGAACGCTCATCCTTTTCGGCTTGACGCCGGAGCCGCTCGAGCTGGATCCGGAAAGCACGACGGTTCTCTACGATTTTGTCGCTGACGAGTCCTGATCATGGCAACGGTGACCATTCCTGACGAACAGACCGTGCTCGAGGCCTCCATCCTTGCCTCTGCCGCGCACCTTCATCTGGTGACCGATGGGCGCCGCACCTTGCTTTCGCCGATTGTACCGAAGGGATGGATCAAGATCTCCGTCTCTGCCCGGAAAAGCCTTCCTCAAAATACTGGAGAAAATCATGATTAACCAGCAAATCCACGTGGTGGAAATCGGCAGAATTTCCCCATCTCCCACCAATCCCAGGAAGTTTTTCAACGAAGGAAAGCTCAAGGAGCTGTCCGAAAGCGTGCGTCTCCATGGCGTTCTGCAGCCGATCCTGATTCGCCATAAAAAGGATAGCGAAGACTTCGAACTGATCGCAGGTGAGCGTCGTTACCGCGCATCCATCATGGCCGAGCTCACGGAGATCCCGGCTTTCATCCGGGAGATGAGCGATCTACAGGTCCTCGAGGTTCAGGTGATTGAAAACCTGCAGCGCGATGATCTCCATCCCCTGGAGGAAGCCGAAGGATACGAGAAGCTGATGAAAGAGCATGGCTACACGGCAGAACTGCTGGCCGAGAAGGTCAAGAAGAGCAAGGCCTACATATACGCCAAGCTGAAGCTCACAGCACTCTGCAAAAAAGCGCGTGAGGCTTTCTATGATGGCAAGCTCAGCGAATCGACTGCATTGCTGATCGCTCGCATTCCTCTCGCTTCCCTACAGATCCAGGCATTGAAATCCATTACCGAGCCGGATTGGCGGGGTGAGATCATGTCCTTTCGTACCGCAGCAAAATACATACAAGACAATTTCATGCTGCGTATCGACCAGGCGCCATTCAAAACATCAGATACCGACCTGCTTAAAGGTGTCGGATCCTGCCGGGAATGCCCAAAGCTTGCCGCCAATCAGCCAGAGATTTTCACTGATCTTAAATTTGCAGACGTCTGCACAGATCCGGAATGCTTTGCTCGGAAAAAAGCGGCAAATATCGATAAGCGCGTTGCCGAAGCGGAAGCAAAAGGCTTCTCGCTTATTCACGGAGAAGCAGCGAAAAAACTGTTTCCGCACGGTCCCACACATTCCAGCAGATGGACCCCGCTGAATGACCGGAACTACTACCATGAGGGCGGCAAAACTTACCGGGAACTGTTGAAAGGCGACATGCCGCCCGTGACGCTGATCGAGGACGTGAATAAGGGCGTTCTCGTCGAATGCGTTGAAACCTCGGCGGCAAGCGAGATTCTGAAAGCCAAGAAGGTCAGTTCGCCTTATCAGCAAAGCAACGGCAACGATGACCAGAAAAAGAAGGAAAAGGAAAATCGCGAGGAAAACATTTTCAGAGCGAACTGGCTGGCTGAAATACGATTCAGCTTCCAGAAAGATCTGTCCAAGCGATCGCTGCCGCTCTTCCCGACGCTCAATCCAGCCGAGCTCAGAATGGTGGCCAAGACGATGTTCAGCGGCATCGACTTTGACACGCGCAAGAGGCTTGTTGCTCTTTATATTGACGAGAAGATCACCCATGACCTCGTTTATGAATTCGAACGCAATCACATCGACAGGCTGAGCGATGCCGATATTTGCGCCCTGTTGATCGACTGCTGCCTCATCGGCGAAACGCATGTTGCCACCTGGAGGGACCCCAAGACAGAGCGCCTGGCCGATTTTTCGACAAGGTTTGGTATCGATCACGATCAGATGCGCCGGGAACATAAGGCGCAGCTCAAAGCGAAAGAAAAGTCTTCAAAACTTCCCGCAAAGCAGAAAAAGGAAGCTCTGGCAGCCTAGCAGGCATCGGATGGAGCCTTTGATCCATCCATTTTTCAAGGAGTAGTTATTTATGGAAGACCAAAACAACCCTCAAACCGGTACCCAGCCTGCCCCGGACGCCGAAGCCTATCATGGCGTCGTCGACGAGCTCGAGGGAAAACTCAAGGAATGGGGCGACGAAATCCACGAAGAATTCAGCGAGATGATCGGCAAGCTGAGAGGCTTCGTGAAAAAGGCCTGACGGTGACGAGCCGCCCTACTCTGGGCGGCATTTTTGAAAGAGGCGCACATGCATATTCCCACCCTTGTCTTTTTGCTTTTGATCATTATTGCCAGCCTGCTTTGGCTGCTCTCCAGTCTCGTGAAAGGTCATGATCGAGACATCGCAGAAGCTCAGATCGAGATCCTCCTCGAGGCTCAAATCAGAATCTGCGATGGCACTGACAAGGCTCCAATGGCTCATCTGATCGATATTCAGAATGACCTTGAAAAGGGACTTGCATGAAGCTGTTTCGAGTATTTCTGGAGCGCGAAACCTGTTCTGACAGCATCACGGGACAGACGAGCCGCTACAGGGTTTTCAATGTCATGAGGCCAAAAAGGCGCGACGTAGTATATCGCTGCCGAAATGGAATGATGGCAATTCTGTCTGCGAAAGAATATCGCTGCGGACAATTCGCCAACCCCACAAAAATCCTCAACGAGCTGCACGCTTCGGGATGCATCTCAAATCTCACCAACCCATCATCAATGCAAGGAGAATAACCATGGAAAATTCAATCGAATCCGAAGTTCCGATGACGTTCGAAGATGCAGCCCAATTCGCAGCAGACAATCATGCCCGGCTTCCTGAATCGTCAGAGCTCGAAGATCCTCGTGCGCTCTTGGCCAAAGCACGATCAGGTGAACTTCCCTATGGAACAAGAATGGACGGCGGTTTCTACGCTGGAAGGATTCTCATCGACGAGCAGCCCTACGCGCTGATCGTGGCTCCCAAGGCCGAAGGCGATCATGACGATCACGAATGGATCAACGACATCACCGATGTCCCGGGCGCGCTTTCCTACAACGACGGCCTCGCCAACACAAAGGCCATGGCCGCAGCTGGAAGCGATCTTGCGCAATGGGCGCTCGACCTCCGGATCGCTGGACACGCCGACTGGTATATCCCTGCGGTCGACGAGATCGAGGTCATCTACCGCAACTTGAAACCCG
>Ga0315298_1002363_pt1 | contig 32154 bp, 28 predicted proteins | sample WHS_1_MG_FD_203077 | JGI IMG/M metagenome (GOLD analysis project Ga0315298, IMG submission 203077) | Extremophilic microbial mat communities from Washburn Hot Springs, YNP, Wyoming, USA - WHS_1_MG | ecosystem: Environmental > Aquatic > Thermal springs > Hot (42-90C) | place: USA: Wyoming... | reverse complement strand
GAAGAAAAGAAAAACAGGGGACATGACCAATGTCCCCTGTTTTTTTATGGAATCTTACATCCCGTACATCTCAATAATTTCTTGCTTGGTTTTGTGCAAGATGTTGAACTTTTTGCCGACTTTTACAAAAGCATCCAGGGCTTTGTCCAGGTGGTGGATTTCATGGGCGGCCGAAATCTGGGTTCTGATTCTGGCCTGCCCCTGAGGAACCACCGGGAAGAAGAAGCCGATGGCGTAAATTCCTTCTTCATAAAGAGCCTTGGAGAATTCCTGAGCCAGCCTGGCATTGAAGAGCATAATCGGAACGATCGGAGTGTCGCCTTCTTTAAGGATGAACCCGGCTTCCGTCAGGCCTTTTCTCCAGTACTCAGTGTTCTTTTCCAGCTTGTCGCGGCGCTCGGTGGTAGCGGAAAGAATTTCCAGCACCTTCAGGACAGCGCCAACGATTACCGGAGCAATGGTGTTGGAGAAAAGATAAGGTCTGGCTTTCTGCCGGCACATCTCCACGATTTCCGCCCGACCTGAAACGCAGCCGCCAGTAGCTCCACCCAGGGCTTTACCAAAAGTGGTGGTAATGATGTCAACCTTACCCATCACTCCGTACTTCTCATGAGTGCCGCGTCCGGTCTTGCCGATGAAGCCGGTAGCGTGGGAATCGTCCACCAGCAGCATGGCGTTGTACTTCTCGCACAGCTCAACCATCTTATCCAGCTTGGCCGTGTCGCCGTCCATGGAGAAGACTCCGTCAGTGACCACCAGCCGCAGCCGTTTGTCCTGGTACATCTGCAGTTTCTGCTCCAGATGCTCCATGTCCGAGTGCTTGTAGGTGTCGTGCATAGCACTGCAGAGTCTGATGCCGTCAATCAGGGAAGCATGCACCAGCCGGTCAGAGATGATAACATCATCCTTGGTCAGAATGGCCTCAAACACCCCGGCGTTAGCATCCATGCAGGAAGGAAAAAGAATGGTGTCTTCTGTTCCCAGGAATTCAGTTACTTTCTTTTCCAGCTCCTTGTGAATATCCTGGGTGCCGCAGATAAAACGGACCGAGGACATACCAAAACCGCGCGTTTCCAGAGTTTCATGGGCCGCTTTGATGACCTCGGGATGGCTGGACAGACCGAGGTAGTTGTTGGCGCACATGTTGATAACCTTCTTCAGCGAAGAACCGGCCGGGAATTCAACTTCAATGTCAGCTGCCTGAGGAGAATGGATAAACCTTTCTTCTTTAAAAAGCCCGGCTTCTTTCAGGGCCTTAAGCTGGTCCTGATACAATTGCCTGACATTATCAGGGAAAGCCATGGTTTCCTCCTTTCTTTTTATGCTTCAGCCGCCGGGCCGGATGATTTTTTCCGGTCAAGCGGAAAACCTTCAGCTCAAACTTTGGTAAATTCGCGGACCAGCTCGGCTATCTTGTTCACCGAGTCAAAAGCTTCGGGAGTGGCTTTTTCATCCGGTATCTGGATGTTGTACTTATTCTCCAAGAACCTCTTCAGAGAAACCATGGAAAAGGAATCTACTATCCCGCCGGAAATCAAAGGTGTGTCGTAGGTAATCGGCTCAGAATCAGGTTCAAGATACTCGTTGATGATGTAATTCTTGATAACTTCTTTCAGTTCGTCCATCGCTAAACTCCTTTTTTCTTTTATTTAATTTTTATTCAAGCTCACTATTTTTTCAACTGCTTCATTCGTTTTCCAGGGTGGAGGTATCTCCTATTTCTTCACCCCACTCCTTGGCATGCAGAATCCGCCTCATAATTTTACCGCTTCTGGTCTTGGGCAGGGCATCAATAAACTCTATCTCCTGAGGCATGGCCAGCGGTGATAGCTTCTTGCGGATAAAATTCATGATATCAAGCTCCAGATCCTTAGAGGGCGTAAAACCTGGCTTCAGAGTGACGAAGGCTTTAACCACTTCCATGTTTATCGGGTCTGGCTTGCTGACCACGGCCGACTCTGCCACCGCCGGATGTTCCAACAGCGCCGATTCCACTTCAAACGGGCTGACCAGGTGCCCTCCGGTGTTGATGACATCATCGTCCCGGCCGACAAACCAGAAATAACCTTCTTTATCAATGCGGGCCCGGTCACCAGTCAGGTACCAGCCGTTGCGGAATTTATTTTTGTAAGCTTCCTCATTGTTCCAGTAAGTTCTCATCATAGAAGGCCAGCCTGGCTTGAGGCCGATGAGGCCAATCCGTCCGGGTTCTGGATAGGGCTCGTGATTATTGGGGTTAAGAACTGTGGCGGTAATGCCCGGGAAGGGACGTCCCATAGAGCCCGGTTTAACCGGCATCCCCGGGAAATTGGTGATGACAATGCACCCGGTCTCCGTCTGCCAGTAAGTGTCATGGAAGGGTTTGCCAAAAACCCGGATGGACCAGTTCACGGCTTCAGGGTTGAGTGGCTCACCAACGCTGGCCAGGTGTCTTAAAGATGACAGGTCAAATTTCTTAATTATTTCATCGCCTGCTTTCATCAAGGAGCGAATAGCGGTTGGCGCTGTGTACCAGACCGTTACCCGGTTTTTCTCGATAAATTTGTACCAGGTTTCGGCGGAAAAACCGCTGTCCAGCACACACTGAGTAACGCCGAGGCTGAAGGGCCCGATGATGCCGTAGGAAGTTCCGGTCACCCAGCCGGGGTCGGCCGTGCACCAGTAGATGTCATCGTCGCGCAGGTCCAGAACCCATTTAGCCGTCAGGTATTGAGAAATCAAAGAATAATGGACATGCTGCACACCTTTGGGCATGCCGGTGGTACCCGAAGTGTAATGCAGCACGGAAGGTGTTTCAGCGTAGGTAGGATAGACCTCGTAATTTTCTACCTTCTCCGCGCCTTCCATGGAAAAAGCCACTTCTCTTTCCTGAAGTGGTGTTTTGCCGTCATAATCCACGATAATGATGTGTTTGAGATGGGGTAATCTGTCCCTGATCTTCCTGATTTTGGCCACGTGCTTTTTCTGGGTAAGTATGGCTGAGGTCTGAGCATTTTCCAGACGGACGAAAAGAGACTCCTCACCAAAAGCGGAGAAAAGGGGCTGGACGATAGCCCCGGTTTTTAAAATGCCCACAAACCCGATGTAAAGTTCCGGGACTCTGTCCATAAACAAACAGACCCTCTCGCCAGCTTTTAGTCCCAGGTCGGTCAGAAAGCGGGCAATGGTGTTGGAATAAAGGCGTACATCATTGTAGGTGAAAACTTTCCTTTCGCCGGTAAATCCTTCCCAGATGAGCGCCACTTTATCTGCTTTCCCTAACTGGCAGATACGGTCTGAACAATACCAGCCGATGTTGATAACCTGTCCCGGCTGGTAGCCAAGTTCCTGTTCGGAAATCGCCCAGGAAAAATTTTTCACTCTTTCTTCATAAGAACCGAAGTTAGACATAGCACCTCCCCGTTTTATTTTTCTAAAATTACAATGGCCACGGCATAAGTCTTTAGATGGGACAAAGAAACATGCACCCGGCTCAGGCCCCTGGCTTCAAAAAGTTCTCTGGCCCGGCCAGAAACTTCAATCACCGGCTGGCCAGACTCCAGGTTGTGTACTTCAATCTCAGAAAACTTAATTCCTTCGCTCCAGCCAGTGCCCAGGGCTTTCATGAAGGCTTCCTTGGCCGCAAAGCGGGCGGCATAGTGCAGAGCCGGAGAATGCTTGCCTTCACAATAAGAAATTTCCACACCGGTAAAAAGTTTTTCTTTCAGTCCAGGCGTTCTCTTCAGTTTTTCTTCAACCCTGTCTACTTCAATGATGTCAACGCCAATACCTGAAATCAAACAGCCTCCTGTGCTTGCCCAAAATAACCTTTAATCATTCAATCTCATCACACTGAGCTTCAGAGCAAAAGTTATTATAGAAAAAACCTGATAAATGTCAAAACACAGGCTGGGCCAAACCTTTTAACCGAGATGGTCAACCAGAATCTTGAGGCCGATTAAAATTAAAATCAAACCTCCGGCAATTTCTGCCCGCCGGCCAAAGACTTTGCCCAGAAGCGGCCCCAGACGGCTGGCCACCACCGTGAGGGAAAAGGCGGTCAGGCCAATGACCGTGCTGGCCAACCAGATGTTTATCCCCAGAACTGAAAGGCTGAGACCAGTAGCCAGAGCATCCTGGCTGGTGGCCAGAGCCAGTACCACTAACGGCCACCCCCTGGTTGAGTCCTGGGCTTTAAACCTCTCCTGTTCCTCCTTAAAAGATTCTCTAATCATGCGCAACCCAATTACGAGAAGCAAGCCAAAGGCTACCCAGTGGTCATAGTCAGAAACCAGTTTCAGCAGATTTTCGCCGATAAACCAGCCAATAACCGGCATGCCAAACTGAAACATCCCGAAATGCAGAGCCAGCCGGACAGTCTGGCTTCTCTTGAGCCCGTTTAAATAGCAGGCCAGACCAATGGTCACGGCCATGGCATCTACGGCCAGTGCCACTGCTATGCCGAACAAAATTAAAGCTTTCATGACCACGCCAGTTTAAGTTTTCTGATTATACCAGAATCCCCGCCATTTTTCCTGGCGCTACTTAGGGCTCAATTTAAGAGAAAACTTGGTTGATAAACTTCCCGCTTTGCCAAAATTTTTTTAATCGCTGGTTAATCTTTATTCAGCTCCACAATTTCTGTTTCTGACGGCTTTTATTCCCATCGTAATTACTAATGGCCAAAATTTCATTCCTTAATTAATAACCTCCTGTTTTCCCCCTTGTGTAGCATGATTTAACATCTAGAACAACTTACCTGATCTCCTCTGGTTTTTACTTCTGCTCCACAAGCCATCTTTCTCCTTTCATCCAGGTCTTCACCGCGAGTTTGCTGCCTTAAAGCCTGAAGAATTCTTACCTAAATTAACCTTTAAGAGTATAATTTTTTTACCATGGAAGAAAAGATTATCCTGCGCGGAGTCCGGACTCACAACCTCAAGAACATAGACCTGGACCTGCCCGTTGGGAAATTAATCGTCATTACCGGGTTGAGCGGCTCGGGCAAATCCTCTCTGGCTTTTGATACCCTCTATGCTGAGGGCCAGCGCCGGTACCTGGAGTCGCTGTCTTCCTACGCCCGGCAGTTTCTGGAGAAAATGGACAAGCCAGATGCCGACCTGATGGAAGGTCTGCCGCCGGCGGTGGCCATCCAGCAGAAAGCACCAGCCAGAAACCCGCGTTCAACTGTAGCCACGGTAACCGAAATCTACGACTACCTGCGGGTGCTTTACGCCAGAATAGGGACCATCCACTGTCTTAAATGCGGGCAACCGGTCATCCGCGATACCATTGATTCCATGGCTGATACGCTTTTACGTTTGCCTTCTGGCACCAGGCTTTTCATTACCTTTTCCTGGCCCGATTCCAGAAAAATTAGCGAATTAAAGAAGGAAGGTTTTCTCCAGGTTTTTGCCGAGGGGAAAATATCAAACCTTGATGAAATAAAAGTCAGCCCTCAGAAAACAGGAAACCTGGAAATCCTCGTTGACCAGCTGCTGCTGGACCCTGAAGACCGCGAACGGCTGGTTGATTCCCTGGAAATTGCTTTGAAAAAAGGCGATGGCCGGGTTAGTGTCCATACCACTGAGGGAAAAGTTTTCCATTTCTCCGAACACCTGGAATGCAAGACCTGCCATATCACTTACGAAGAGCCAACCCCGAACCTGCTTTCTTTCAACAGCCCGCAGGGAGCCTGTCCGGTCTGCCATGGGTTTGGCGACCTGGCGGTGCTGGACGAAGACCGCATCATTCCGGATAAGAACAAGTCGCTGGAAGAAGGTGCGGTTGAACCCTGGACCAAGCCTGCTTCCCGCGGTCTTCTACGGGAGTTACTACGTGAAGCCCGGAAAAGGCACATCCCCACCGACGTCCCTTTCTCCCGTCTTACTCCTGAACAACAGCGTTTTGTGCTGGACGGCGGAGATGGCTACTACGGAGTAAAAGGCTTCTTTGAGTGGCTGGAAAGTAAAAAATACAAGGTCCAGGTTCGGGTGATGCTCAGCCGCTACCGCAAGTATGTCCCCTGCCCGGCCTGCGGTCATACCAGGCTGAACCCGCAGGCTCTGGCGGTAAAAATTGCCGGCAAATCCATCGGTGATTTTAACGCCATGACCGTCTCCCAGGCTCTGGAATTTGTGGAAAACTTAAGCTTAACTCCTTACCAGCAAAAAATTGCCGAAAAGCTACTGCAGGAAATCAGCAACCGGCTGCGCTTCCTGATGGAGGTCGGCCTGGATTACCTGACGCTTGACCGTTTGACCTTCACCCTGAGCGGCGGTGAAGCCCAGCGCATCAACCTGGCTGCGGCCCTGAGCGCCTCGCTGGTGGGCAGCATGTTTGTCCTGGACGAACCTTCCATCGGACTTCACCCCCGGGACAACCGTCGCCTGACCAATATTCTGCGCAGCCTGCAGGAGATTGGCAACACTGTGGTGGTAGTGGAACATGACCCGGAGATAATAAGAGAAGCGGACTTTCTGGTGGACCTGGGGCCAGGAGCCGGCGAGCATGGTGGCCAGGTGCTTTACGCTGGCCCCATGGACAATTTTCTTAAAAAAAGCACTTCTCTGACAGCCCGTTACCTGCGCCAAGAACTAACCGTCCCCTGTCCGGAAAAGCGAAGAAAGCCACAGGGCTTTATCATAATTAAAGGCGCCCGCAAGCATAACCTGAAAAACCTGGACCTTAAAATTCCTCTCGGGAACCTGGTCTGCATCACCGGGGTTTCGGGCTCCGGGAAAAGCACTCTGCTGGAAGAAGTCATCTACCGCGGACTTAACGGCCAGGCTTTTGAGGCCTTCAATTACATTGCCGCCACAGAAAAACTTGACCGCATCATCCTGGTGGACCAATCGCCGCTGAGCACTTCCCCGCGTTCCATACCCGCCACCTACACCAAAGCGCTTGATGGTATAAGAGAAGTTTTTGCCAGCACCCGGGAAGCCCGGGCTGCCGGTTACAAAGCCGGGCATTTCTCTTTTAACACCAGCCGCGGTCAGTGCCCGGACTGTCAGGGAGCCGGTTTTAAAGAAGTAGAAATGCAATTCCTGAGCGACGTGGTCCTGACCTGCGAGACCTGCGGCGGTAAGCGCTACAAGTCGGAAATCCTGGAAATTAAATACCGCGGCAAGAACATTCACGAAGTTTTACAGATGAGCATCAACGAAGCTCTGGAATTTTTCTCGGACCGCGAAGACATCGTGCGGCGGCTTAAACCCCTGGCGGAAGTGGGTCTCGGCTACCTCCGGCTGGGCCAGCCGACCACCACCCTTTCAGGCGGCGAACTGCAGCGCATCAAGCTCGGTTATTACCTGAGCCACGAAAAAAGCCGGAGAATACTCTATCTTTTTGATGAACCAACCGTCGGCCTGCATCTTGATGATGTGCGGGTCCTTTTAAACTGCTTTCACAACCTGGTGGAAAAAGGTCACAGCCTGATCGTCATTGAACACAACCTGGAAGTTATCAAGAACGCTGATTACGTGATTGACCTGGGACCGGAAGGTGGCGAAAAAGGTGGTTACGTGGTAGCTCAGGGGACACCAGAAGAAGTGGCCCACTCTCCGGTTTCTATCACCGGACAGTACCTGAAAAAGATGCTGAAAACTCTCAGCTGAGTTTTATCTCACGCTGCCGATAATCTGAATAATCTGGCATCAGCCGGGGGTATTCTTCGTCCATCAATGGCGAGGAAATCATAAAATCCGCCGAGGAACGGTTACAGGCGACCGGAATGTTCCAGACCACGGCAATTCTCAGCAGAGCTTTGACGTCCGGGTCATGAGGCAGAGGTTCCAGGGGGTCCCAGAAAAAGATGAGAAAATCTATCTCGCCCTCAGCGATTTTGGCTCCCACCTGCTGGTCGCCACCCAGGGGCCCGCTTTTCAGGATGTTCACTTCAAGCCCCAGTTCATTTTTTAACAGGGTGCCAGTTGTCCCAGTGGCCCAGAGCTCGTGTCTGGCCAGAAGCTGCCGGTTAAACTTGACCCATTCCAGCAGGTCTGGCTTCTTGTTATCATGAGCCACCAGGGCAATCCTCTTTCTCTTGCCCATCTTATTCACCGTTGACTTCATTTGCCTCTCCTGTTCATATTTTCTCAGAAGTTAGCGACTAAATAAAGGGCGAAGAATCTTATCATCTAACCATTTTTTCTTGGCCCGCGCCGGTAAGCTTTCTGTCAGGGAGGTAAAAAATGATGGAAGAGGTAGGCAAAGCTTTTCAGAACAGAACCAAGTACCAGCGGGAGGCTTATTCTCAGGGCTATCTGGAGTGGCAGCAAAAAATAGAAAAACTAAAAGCCCAGATGGTTGATAAATCAGTAAGCCTGCCAGAACCTGACCTCACGGACGGAAAACCGGTTTTTCAGGTCATCAGCCGCCGGCGGAGTCGCCGCGAGTTTGCCCGGAAACCGGTCCCTCTGCCCTTTGTCTCCCAGGTCCTGTGGGCCGCTTCTGGCCTTTCTTTCCGGAAGGGTGATTTTTACCTGAAAACAGCCCCTTCGGCTGGAGCCCTTTACCCGGTTGAGACCTATCTTTCGGCCCACCTGGTAGACGGGCTGGAAGCCGGTCTTTATCATTACCAGGCTGAAAATCATTCCCTGCGGATGAAATACGCCGGAAATTTCGGGCCGGTTCTGGCCAGTTCCGCCCTTAATCAGGATTTCCTGTCGGAGGCTGGTTTTATCCTTCTTTTTACCGCAGTGTTCTCTAAAGGAAGCTGGAAGTACGGAGACCGTGCCTTCCGCTACATCTACCTGGATGCCGGACATGCCGCTCAGAACGCCGCCCTGGCCGCTGTTTCCTGCGGCCTGGTCAGTTGCCCGGTAGCCGCCTTCTTTGACGATGAAATAAACTCCATCCTTGATTTAAACCCTGAACGGCAAGGGATCCTTTACCTTATGGCTTTTGGCTTTCCAGCCTGAAGGCCTGGTTAAAGCCCTGATAATCTTAATCTGTCCACCAACCCGGACTAATTTTCTCCTACCTTACAGCACCACTTTTTTCTTGCCCCACTTGAGCTTCATGGTCAGCACGCGGTCCGTGGAGAAGATTTTGGTCGTCCAGTAGAGGAGCACCGCCACAAAAAGGAAGTTGTAAACAATGCCCAGATAAACCATGTTCAGATGGCCAAACATGATGTTGGTCATGGCGAAGAACGGATGCGAGAAAGGAATGGCTAAAACCAGTAATTTCGCCGGAAGAGACATGGAGTTTATATCAGCAAACAAACTTATGAAGTAGGGAACCATAACCAGGAAAATCAAGGGGAAAGAAAGACTCTGGGCCGTCCGGTAATCTTCAGCCAGAACACCCAGGATAGTAGCTAAAGCCAGGGCACAGAGTATAGTCAAGAAAAGAGAAATCCCGAAGAGAACGTAGCCCTGAGTGTTTATGGTCAGGCCGAGCTGCTTCAGGAGAGGAGCCACGCCGCTCAGCGCCTGGCCGATGTCACCTTCAGAAAAGCTAAAAGCTTTACGGAATCCCAGAATGTAAATGGCCGCAGAGATTAACCCCACCAGGGCCGCGGCCAGCATTTTGGCCATGACTATAGAAGTCCGGGAAATGGGCACGGTCAACAATGTTTCCAGGGTTTTGTTCTGCTTTTCCATGGCAATGGCCGTGATGACCATCTGGGCTGAATACATGATGATCACTATCAAAATGACCGGCAGGATAAAGTTCTGAGCTGTCATGGCTCCGATTACCAGGGCAGAAGAGCCTTCAGCCTGTTTATCCTTAATTATCACGTACTCCCTGTTTTTAATCGGGGCCTTCAGCAGTTTGGGGTCCACCTCAGGGATTTTGGCTTTCAAAAATTCATTGGACAGGTATTCATTGGTGGAGTTTAAAAGCATCCTGACCACTTCACTTTTGCTGCGCCCGGCCAGGGAAACGCCGCGAAGAAAGGAATAAGTTTCCACTTCCACCGGTTGAAATTTGGTGGCTTTTTCTCCAAATCCCTCAGGTATGACGACCAGCAGGTCAAGCGAACTGTGGCGGATTTCATCCACTACTTTATTCTTGTCCCCTGATTTTTCTTCTATGATGAAATTAGCGGCATTAAGGGCTCCGATAAGGTTTCGGGAAACAGGCGAGCGGTCCAGGTCCAGCACAGCTACTTTCTGCTTGGCCATAGCTTTTTTCATCTCGGACTTGGTCACGTTGCCGATAAAATTAAAAATAATCAGGATAAAAGCCAGGGAAATAATCAGCTGTTTATTTAAAAGCTCTTTAATTTCTTTTACCAGAAGATGGGTGAAGTTTTTCATCTTACGGCACTCCTGAAAACAATTTCTAAGTTAGAAGCCTGATATTTTTCCTTCAGACCCTGTGGGGTTCCGCTGTCAAGTATCAGACCACGGTCTATCAGAGCCACCCGGTCGGAGAGAAATTCTACTTCCAGCATGTTATGAGAAGAGAGGAGCACGGAGACCCCTTCCTTGGTAAAGCCCTTAATCATCTCCCGGACTTCCAGAGAGTTGATGACATCCAGCCCGGAAGTCGGTTCATCCAGGATAGCCAGAGCCGGCTTGGTCATCAGGGCCCGGGCCAGAAGTAACTTTCTGGTCATACCCTTGCTGTAGGTACCGACTTTATCCTTGAGCCTTTCGCCCAGCCCGCAAATCCGTTCCGCCCGTTCAACATATTCTTTAACCTGAGCTTCACCCCTGGCATAAAACCTGGCCATGAAATTCAGGTAGTCAATTCCCTTCATGTTGCGGTAAGCTCCAGCTTCCTCGGGCAGGTAACTGATGTGCTCGCGGAATTTCTCCGGATGTTTCTTCAGGTCGTAGCCCAGGAAAGTTACCCGGCCATCAGTCGGAGTCAGCAGAGTGGCAATTATTCTTAGGGTGGTGGTCTTACCGGCTCCGTTCGGGCCAATGAGACCAAAGATTTCGCCCTCTTCTACTTTGAAACTGACTCCTTTGAGAGCTTCAAGGCTACCGTATCTTTTTTTCAGGTCCTGGACTTCCAGCACAACGCCCATCTGGTCCTCCTCAAGTTTTTTTAATTATACGAATTCTACAAAGAAAAGTTTTTAATTGAAACCGGTCAGTCAAATTACTTCAGGCGGTTCTCCACTGCTTTCCAGTTGATGTTCTTGAAGAACATTTCTACGTAGTCAGCTTTCTTCAGGCCGTAATCAGTGATAAAAGCATGCTCAAAAACATCCATGATGAGCAGAAGTTCGGCGCCGGCCGGGTGGCCCACGTCGTGTTCGTTAATCCAGAAATTTATCAGCCGGTCCGCTGGCCGGTCGTAATAGAGAGCTACCCAGCCAATACCCCTCATGGTTCCCATAGCCTTGAATTCTTTTTCCCAGAGCTCGTAGCTGCCAAAACTCTCGGTTATCTTCTGGTAAAGACGGCTGCTGGTGGATAAAGGCTCTTTTCCGCCCAGGTTCTCAAAATAATACTCATGCAGCCGCATGCCGTTCCATTCCCAGCCGAGCCGGCGTTTCAGTTCGGCAAACTCCGGCTGGCTGACTTTGCCCTCTTTAGTCATCTGAGCCAGAAGGTCCAGCAACTTGTTAGTATTGTTAACATAACCCTGGTAAAGAGTGAAATGGTTCCTGAGCAGGGTTTCGCTGAAACCCGGCAGTCCAATGAGCCCGGAATAATCCTTTGCCTGATAACTCATTTTTTCCCCTCCTCCGTTAACCATGTTTTTAAACTTAAATTTCAAGGGCAGATAAAAACCCAGCCCTCCCAGAAAAGACAGGAAAGCCCTTCTTTTCATCTTTGCCCCTCCTGATAATTATTTTCAAAGGCCTGGACGATAACCTTTTATTTTTTGCTTTCTTTTTCTTCTTCCTGTTCTTCGCTCAGGAGGCCCACCTTCTGTCTGATTTCCCGGTCAATCTGGTCGGCCAGTTCTTTGTTTTCTTTGAGCAGTTTTTTGACGTTTTCCCGTCCCTGACCGAGTCTTTCTCCTTTGTAAGAATACCAGGTGCCGGTTTTTTCCAGTATCCCGTATTGTAAACCGCAGTCCACCAGGTCGCCCTCGCGTGATATGCCCTCGCCAAAGATGATATCAAACTGAGCTTCCCGGAAAGGCGGAGCCAGTTTGTTCTTGACCACTTTGACTTTGACCCGGCTACCCACCACTTCCTCACCTTCTTTGATGGCTGCCAGCTTGCGCACGTCTATTCTCAGAGAGGCGTAAAATTTTAGCGCCCGGCCGCCGGTGGTTGTTTCTGGTGAGCCCACAAACACGCCGATTTTTTCTCTGATCTGGTTGATGAAAATAAAGCAGGTCTTGGAGCGGCTAACGATGGCCGTCAATTTTCGCAGCGCCTGAGACATAAGCCTAGCCTGGAGCCCCATGTGAGCATCACCCATCTCACCTTCAAGCTCCGCTTTGGGCACCAGAGCGGCCACTGAATCCACCACGATAACATCCACCGCGCCGCTGCGCACCAGAACTTCCGCAATTTCCAGGGCCTGCTCGCCATAATCAGGCTGGGAGATCAAAAGCTCGTCTATGTTGATGCCCAGCTTGGCCGCATAGTTAGGGTCCAGGGCGTGCTCAGCATCAATGAAGGCCGCCTGCCCACCTCTTTTCTGGGCCTCTGCAATCACATGCAGTGCCAGAGTTGTCTTGCCGGTTGCCTCTGGTCCGAAAATCTCAATCACCCTTCCGCGGGGAAACCCGCCGATGCCCAGACTCAAGTCAAAGGAAATGGAACCTGTTGGTATCACCTCAGCCTTAACGGCTGCTTCCTTCTGCCCGAGCTTCATAACCGCGCCCTTGCCAAACTGTTTCTCAATCTGTGATAGAGCAGCATCCAGAGCCTTGGTCCTGGAAACCTGTTTCTGTTCGGTCTCATCTGGTTTCATGTCTATCCTCCAGTTATTGGCTTTATCCAGCCAAAGCCAATTTTCAATTAATTTATTTTATTCTCCACACCCGGGCAAAAATAATTTTCCCCTGTCAGTCTAATAGGACGAGCCTCTTAAATCATGCCCACGATTTTGCCCTCATCATCAACATCAATTTTCTCAGCCTGGGGTGCTTTGGGCAAGCCCGGCATGGTCATTATATCACCACACAGAATAACGACAAAACCAGCACCAGCACTCAGCGAAGCGTTGGTCACGGTCAGCGTCCAGCCCCGCGGCCGGCCGAGTTTCTTGGCATCATCAGATAAAGAAGCCTGGGTCTTGGCTATGCAGACCGGATACTGACCAAAGCCCAGTTTTTCATACTGCTCAATTTTCTTGCGGGCCGAGGTTTCTACCTTAATGCCATCCGCTCCATAAATTTTTCTGGCAATCGTCTCCACCTTGGTCAGCAGCGGAGCTTCTGTCGGATAAAGAAAATCAAAATGGGCCGCGTCTTCTTCTATGGCTTTGATGACCTCTTCAGCCAGTTCCAGACCGCCAGCTCCACCCTGGTTGTAGACATCGCTCAGGGCAAAGCGGACGCCTTCCGCTTTAGCCAGGTTTATCCAGGTTTCAATTTCTGATTTGAAATCGTTGGGGAAAAGGTTCAAGACCACCACAAAGGGCACGCCAAAAATCCTCAGGTTTTCTATGTGCTTCCTTAAATTCTCAAAGCCCGCTTCCACTGCTGGCGGATTTTCTTTGCCTATCTCGTCAAGCTTGATTCCGCCATGATACTTGAGGGCCCGCAGGGTAGAAACCAGCACGCAGCCATCCGGGGGCGGAACCTGACCGGTGCGCACCACAATATCAAAGAATTTTTCGGCCCCGAGGTCAGAAGCAAAACCGGTCTCGGTCACCACATAATCAGCCAGGCTCAGAGCCAGTTTCGTGGCCACGATGGAGTTGGTGCCATGAGCAATGTTGGCAAAAGGACCGCCGTGAATGAAGGCTGGTGTCCCTTCTAACGTCTGCACCAGGTTGGGTTTTAAAGCATCTTTTAAAAGAGCGGTCATGGCCCCATCGGCCTTGATGTCCCGGGCAAAAACCGGTTTCCCGTCTACCGTGTAACCGATAAGAATATTTCCCACTCTTCTCTTCAGGTCCTGGAGGTCAGAAGAAAGGCACAGAATGGCCATCACTTCAGAAGCAGCCGTGATGTCAAAACCTGTTTCCCGGGCAAAGCCCTGGAAGGTCTCATCTGTCCCGATTATTATCTGCCGCAGGGCGCGGTCGTTCATGTCCAGGACTCTTTTCCAGGTGACGTTCCGGCCGTCAAGCAACCCGGTTGGCCCGTCAAAATGAATCCGGTTGTCAACCATAGCGGCCAGCAGGTTGTGCGCTGAGGTGACGGCGTGAATATCACCGGTAAAATGTAAGTTAATCTCTTCTCTGGGGACGACCATGGCCCGGCCCCCGCCCGTAGCCCCGCCTTTGATGCCAAAAACCGGGCCTAAAGATGGTTCCCGGATAGCCAGGCAGGCTTTTTTGCCCAGGCGGTTCAGGGCATCAGAAAGGCCAATGGCCGTGGTGGTTTTCCCTTCACCAGCCGGTGTCGGGGTCATAGCCGTGACCATGATGAGTTTTCCCCTCTTTTCCGAAAGTAGCGGCTGGTAATTAACCTTGGCCTTGTAGCGGCCGTAATATTCCAGGTATTCTTCAGAAATACCAAGCTTACTGGCAATTTCAATTATCGGTCGCATCCGTCATCCTCCTTGTATAAGCATTTAACCAGAAATGCCATTTCTCTTCAACCAGAATTTTCTGCACCGCGGCAGAAGTTCACGCTGTAAAAATGCGCCTGGTATTTCTCAATTAACCCCTCATCAGCAAAGCTGTAATAGCAGTTGTTGCCGATGATGATATGGTCCAGAACGCGGATTTGCATCACGGCGCAGGCAAAAACCAGGTCTCTGGTGATTTCCCGGTCGCAGGTAGAAGGTTCGGGGTCCCCGGAAGGATGGTTGTGCACAAAAATCAGGTTGGCCGCTTCGTACTTGAGGGCTTGTTTGATGACTTCCCGCGGATAAACCGCACTGGAATCTACCGTGCCCTCAAAGAGCGTTTTTTCTTCCAGAATCTGATTTTTCGTGTTGAGAAACAATACCTTGAAAACCTCAATTTTTAAGTCGCGCAGACTGTAATAGAGGTAGTCAAAGACTTCCCGCGAAGACTTACAGACCGGCCGCTTGATGATGCAGTCTTTAAGGTAACGCCTGGCCACTTCCCGGACCAGTTTCAGACCAAAAACATTTTTGGGGCCAATCCCCTTTATTTTTTGTAGCTCCAGCGGGTCTGCTTCCATGACCCCGCGAAAGGTTTTGAATTCTTTAATCGCCAGACGGGCTGCTTCCCGACAATCTTTTCTGGGGGTACCAAGCGTTAGAAGCAGCTCCACTATCTCATAATCCAGAAAACCAGCCAGGCCGCCCTTCAAAAATTTTTCTCTTAATCTTTCCCGATGCCCGGCAAAAGCTGACTTAATTTCCGCCGTTGGTTGATCCATGGTCAACACTCCACCAAAAGGATTAAACAACCCGGGAATGAAAAGTGATCAGTTTCAACTAAAAAGACGACGGAAAGGTGCTTTCTTTCCCAGCCGGGATTAATTTTCCTGTAGTTCCGTTTTATTCCTGGTAAATTTTATCAATTATCGGTTTGTACTTTTCTTCCACAATTTTTCGCCTCACCTTAAGAGTGGGGGTGAGCTCGCCAGCTTCCAGGTCAAAATCCCTGGGCAGGATGGCTATCTTCTTTATCTTTTCATAGGAGGCCAGGTGCGGAGTCAACCGGTCAATTTCCTGCATCAGGAACTCGTAAACCTCGGGCCTGGCCACCAACTCCTCGCGGTCTTTGTAAACTAAGCCCTTTTCCCTGGCATAAGCTTCCAGCTTATCAAAGTCCGGGACAATCAGGGCTGAGACAAATTTTCGGCCGTTGCCCACGACCACGGCGTTGGCAATGTAGGGGCTGGTCTTGATGGTGTTTTCAATCGGCTGCGGAGCCACGTTCTTGCCGCCAGCTGTGACGATGATATCCTTTTTCCGGTCAGTAATCACCAGATACCCATCTTTATCCAGGTAGCCGATATCTCCGGTCTTGAACCAGCCATCTTCAAAGGCTTCCCTGGTTTCTTCTTCCTTCTTAAAATAACCTTTCATAACATTGGGACCGCGCACCCAGATTTCCCCGTCCGGGGCAAACTTCACTTCCTCGCCGGGCAGGACCTTACCCACCGTGCCAAACCGGAAATCATCCAGCGTGTTGAGAGCAATAACAGGAGAAGTTTCCGTCAGACCATAACCTTCAATGATAATAATGCCCATGGCCAGGAAGAACTCAGCAATGTCCCGGGAGAGCGGCGCTCCTCCCGAAACGAAGAAACGTACCCTTCCGCCGGTCTTTTCCACAATCTTGGAAAACACCAGCTTATAGGCCAGGCGGTAGCGCAGTTTCAGCCACCAGGATGGTTTTTCTTTGTTCATCCTTTTCTGAGCCATCTTGCGTCCCACCTTGAGTGCCCAGAAGAAAATTTTTTTCTTCAAAGTTGAGGAGGAGAGGACATTATCTATAACCCGGGCATAAAACTTATCAAACAGACGGGGGACGCTGACCATGATAGTCGGCCTGACTTCCACCAGGTTCTCAGCCACGGTGTCAACACTTTCCGCATAAGCAATGGTAGCACCCACATAAATCCAGGCAAAAGTGCACATTCTTTCCAGGACGTGGGAAAGAGGCAGAAAACTGAGAGCTGTATCTTTTTCCGTGTACTCCACCACGGAGCGCAAGGTTTGGATGTTGTTGACTAGGTTATAATGGCTGAGCATGGCTCCTTTGGGAATTCCCGTCGTCCCTGAAGTGTAAATAATGGTGGCCAGGTCATCCCGTTCCAGAGCCAGGGCAATTTTATCAAACTCTTCCGGGTTCTTCTGGTTGTATTCTTCACCAGCTTTTTCCACTTCCTTTAAAGTCAGAATTCCTGCTGGCGCTGGCTCGTCTATGATGATAAATTTTTCTACTCCTTTAATTTCGTCCTTTATTCTGGCTACTTTTTCCCATAAGGATTGATTGGAACAAACGAGAATCCTGGCTTCTGAATCATTGATGATGTACTTAATCTGTTCTGGAGTGAGTGAGGTATAGATGGGAACAGTAACACCTCCCAGGCAGATGTTGGCCAGGTCTACCATAACCCATTCTGGCCTGTTCTCTGAAAGAATGATCAATTTATCCCCTTTCTTCTGGCCGAGAGTCCGTAACCCAGAAGAAATATTTCTGACCCTCCGGGAAAATTCAGCCGTGGAAATCGGCTGGTACTTCCCTTCCCTTTTTACCAGCATCAAGGCTTCTTTCTGGTAAACTTTCTCCGTGTTGAGAAAGACCTTAGCCAGGGTATCAATCATTCGTCATCTCCTTTCTTTAAAATTCCTGGTGCCTAGCTTCGTGTTGGAGAAGCCATTTTTTCCGCCAGAGCCCGGCTCCAAACCCCACCAGCCGACCATCGCTGCCCACCACCCGGTGACATGGAATGATGATGACAACCGGGTTATGGTGATTGGCCTGTCCCACGGCCCGGCTGCCTCCGGGGTAACCGCAAGCCCGAGCTATTTCGCCGTAACTTCTGGTCTGACCATAAGGAATTTTTTGTAACTCCGCCCAGACCTTTTTCTGAAACGGCGTGCCCTGCAGGTTAAGCTTGAGGGAAAAACTCTGGCGGCACCCGGCAAAATATTCATCAAGCTGTTGCCAGGCTTCTTTAAGAGGGGCTGGCGCTTCCTTTAACTTAGCCTCTATCTCCGACTCCTGGCCGACTTTTCTGGAACTGGCCGAGAGAAACGAACAGCTCTGCAAACCGGCTTCATCCCCACTTAATTCTATTATTCCTATCGGAGAATGGTAATATAATTTCATCTTCCCTGGCCACTAATTATTGCCACTTATTCCTTTATTTTTACCCAGATTCTGGTCAACCCCCGCTCGTTTTCAAACCTCAACTCAAAAACATCTGGATAAGCTTTAAAAAGCTGGGACAGTTGGCGGTAACCATAGGTGCGGGGGTCAAATCCCGGGTCCAACTGTCGCAGGTAAAAACCTATGGTGCTGAGCTTGGCCCAGCCGTCCTCATCAGTAGCCATGTCCACCGCCGCTTTCAGAAGAGGCAATGGGTCATAACCACGCTGTTTCTGCTCTTCTGTCGTTTTTTCTCCCGCTACCTTTCTTTTTCGTTCGCGGTCTTTTTCTCTCAAACCCAGGTTCTCCGTGTAGATAAAAACATTGCAGGCGTTAACAAAGGCTTTGGGTGTGGTTCTTTTTCCGATGCCCATGACAAAAAAGCCAGCTTCCCGGATTCGGGTGGCCAGCCGGGTGTAATCAGAATCACTGGAGACAATACAGAACCCGTCCACCAGACCGCTGTGTAGAATATCCATGGCATCAATGATCAGGGCGCTGTCGGTGGCATTCTTACCCACTGTGTAACGGAATTGCTGAACCGGCTGGATGGCATTTTCGTGCAAGGCTTTCTTCCAGCCAGCCATGTTGACCGTGGTCCAGTCGCCGTAGATTCTTCTTATGGTAATCAAGCCGTATTTACCCACCTCGGCCAGTATTTCCCCGATAAGAGAAGGCTGGGCGTTGTCGCCATCAATCAGAAGAGCTATCTTCCGGCTTTTTTCTTCAGAATAACTTTCAATCATTTTTTTCCCTTCTTTTATATTATTTTCAAATTTTTATTTTAATTGCCAGACTTTTTTTATATTATTACATATCTTAGCCACTTTTATCAAAGTAGGAAAATGAGTTTAAACTTTCTGCCGGACAAAAAGTGAAGATGAACCTTGTGGACCTGTCTTTCTTGTTTTGTTTTTGGCTTTCAGCCATTTCTGCCATAACTTCGGAGGGGCGTGGAAAGAAGTGGCTGGCTTATGTTTTCCGACCTTTTACCATCATGCTGCTCATTGGCTTTCTCCTGGAAACCAGGTCTTCTTCTTTTTACCAGCGAGCTATCCTGGCCGCCCTGGTTTTGTCCTTGCTGGGCGATACCATGATGATGCTGAAAAAGAAAAAATTTTTACCCGGCCTGGTTTTGTTTTTACTGGCTCAGGTGGCTCTGGCCAGTGCTTTTTACTCCAGGCTTAAGCCAGGGTTTCTGATGTGGCCGGTCTGGCCCCTGGTTCTGCTGGCCGCTCTGGTGCTGTGGCTCATCTGGAAAAACCTTGGTAAGTATAAGCTGCCGGTTCTACTTTACCTTCTGGTCATCCTGACCATGGCCCGACTGGCCCTGGAAATGCCCCACCAGCTTCCTGGGCTTAAGTCTTGGCTGGCGGCCGCCGGAGCTCTGTTTTTCTTGCTTTCCGACAGCCTTCTGGCCGTCAATCGTTTTTACCACCCATTTAAAAACGCCCAGCTTTTGATTCTTTCTACTTTTTACCTGGCTTTGCTCTTGATAAGTTTTTCCGTCTGATGATTAACCCTGAAGGTCGCCTGATTTCACCTCTCCTGGTGATTGAATTTTTTTATCTAACTATGTTTAAATATTTAATTTAGAGGAGCTGACTCATGGAAGTGCATCTTCAGACCTTAATTGACAGCATAAGCGATGCCGTGGTCGCCACTGATACTGAAGGTCGGGTGATCATCTGGAACCCGGCCGCAGAGAAAATGTTTGGCTACAAAAAGAAAGAAGCCCTGGGGAAAAACGTAGACGAGCTCATCGGCGGACCGGAAGCCAAAAAAGCCAAACAGATAACCCGGAGAATACTTAAACGGAAAATCTCCAATCAAATTGCCATAAGGTATACCAAGGAGGGCAAGGCGATAGCCGTCAGCATCTCCGCCTCACCGGTTATATACGGGCAATACCTCCTCGGCGGCATTGCTGTTTATAAAGATATTTCTGACATCGTGCAAAAAGACCGGCAACTAGAACATGCCAACCGGCTGCTGCGAGCCATCAGCGATATTAACCAGACCATCATCCAGGAAAAAAATCCTGATAAATTGCTCAAAAAGACAGCCTCCCTGCTGGCTGAAAACGGGAAGTATGACCTTATTCAATTTGTCCTGGTGGACAGCCGGCTGAAGCCGGTTAAATTTATGGGGCACGGCCCGAAAAAATTAATCAACCGCTTCCCTCCCTGCGCCGAAAAAGTTCTCAAGGCTAAGCGCTCTCTGTTTATCCCGGACATAAAAGATAGCCGGCTGTGCCAGAGCTGTAATAAAAAAATTGGGTCCGGCTGGGCGGCCACTTTCCTGCTTGAACACAACCAAGAAATTTTTGGTGTGATGCACGTGGGTAATGCCCGTGAGGTCTTTGACCAATCAAGCGAAATCAAGATGCTGGAAGAAATTTCTTCTGACCTGGGGTTTGCCCTCTATTCCAGTAAAAAAGAACAGGAAAAAAAACAGGCTGAAAAAGAAATTAAGCACCTTCAGCAATTTTATCAAACCATCATTACCGGCCTGGCTGAGGGAGTAGCCGTTGAAGACCCAAAAGGAATTATCACCTTTGTCAATCCTTCACTGGAAAAACTGCTGGGGTATAAAAAAGGAGAGTTGCTGGGCCAGCACTGGAGTGTTTTCATCGCCGATGAGGAAGTTGACCGCATAAAAGAAAAATCAAAAAAGCGTCGTACCAAAACCAGGGAACAATACGAGACCATCCTGAAAACTAAAGACGGCCGGTTCATTCCCGCTCTAATCCACGCCCGGTCATTGTATGCCGGCCACAAATTCAGCGGTGTGGTCTCGGTCATCACCGACATCTCTCACCTGAAAAAAATCCAGGAAGAATTGAAAAAATCGCGGGACGAAGCCCTGGCTGCCAGCAAGGCAAAAAGTGAATTTCTGGCCAACATGAGCCATGAAATTCGCACCCCGATGAACGGTATCATCGGCATGATTGAGCTGGCGCTCCAGACCGAACTCACTGAAGAACAGAGACAATTTCTGACCGCGGCCCGAGCCTCAGCTGAATCTCTTCTGACCATCTTGAACGACATTCTGGATTTTTCCAAGATCGAAGCCCGGATGATTGAGCTCGTGCCCGTTGAATTCAAGCTTCACGATTCGCTAACTGAAATTGTGGCCACCCTGGCTCTTACTGCCCACAAAAAGGGTCTGGAACTCCTGTGTCATGTTCCGCCCACTCTCCCCGAAAGAGTCGTGGGAGACCTCAGCCGCCTGCGACAGATAATATTAAACCTGGTCAGCAATGCCATTAAATTTACCGAAAAAGGCGAAGTGGCGGTAGAAGTAAAAGAAGAAGCCAGGACAGAGCGGGAAATTATCCTGCATTTTATTGTCAGGGATACAGGCATAGGTATTCCCCCGGACAAACTGGAATCAATCTTTCAGCCCTTCGTTCAGGCTGATGCTTCGCTCACCAGAAAATACGGCGGCACCGGGCTTGGTCTGGCCATTACCTCCCAGCTGGTCAGCCTGATGGGTGGGAAAATCTGGGTGGAAAGCGAGCTGGGAAAAGGAAGCACTTTCCACTTTACTGTAAAACTCGGCCTGCCAGAAAAACCAGAAGAAAAACCCTTGCCCGGGACTATGTCCGCGGTGCCTGGCCTCAAAGTGCTGATTGTGGATGATAATGCCACCAACCGCCTCATCCTGAAAGAAATGTTACAGAGCTGGCGGATGAAACCAGTAGAAGCAGCAAACGGACCGGAAGCCCTGTCTCTTATTCAATCTCAGACCAGCGAGCCTTTTGATTTGTTACTCCTGGACCTGTCCATGCCCGAAATGGACGGCTTTACTCTGATGGAAAAGATCAAGCAACTGGAGCAGGCTAAGGACATTCCCATCATCATCCTGACTTCTGCTGACCGGGTAGGGGATTTTCAAAGAGCCAAAGAAATGGGGGCTTCGGCCTACCTGGTAAAGCCCATCCGGCCCTCTGACCTCCTGGATACGATTATGGCCATAAAGGGCTCGGCTGGCCTGGCTAAAAAACTGTCCGAACCCATTACCGAACAAACTCTTCCAGAGTTTAGAGCCAGGTACAAAATCTTGCTGGCCGAAGATAACCCGATAAACCAAAAAGTGGCCCTCCATCTTCTGCAGAAAAGAGGTCATACGGTGACGGTGGCAGAAAACGGCCAGGAGGTGCTGGAAAAATTTAAAACTGGAGATTTTGACCTCATCCTCATGGACGTTCAGATGCCAGTGATGAACGGTTTTGAGGCCACCCAAAAAATCCGGGAAATGGAAAAAGAAACGGGCCGCCATATACCGGTGGTGGCCATGACTGCCCACGCCATGAAGGGCGACCGGGAAAAATGCCTGGAAGCGGGCATGGATGATTACGTTTCTAAGCCTCTTTACCCGGAAGAACTTTATAAAGTTATTGAAAGAGCTATGACCAAGAAAAAATAAACCTTTAGCCCGGCGAGGACATGATGAAAAATACAAACGCAGAAAAGCCCAGCCTTCAGGAAAGAAAGTTTTCTGTTCTGATTGCCGAAGATGACCCCTTAGCCAGAAGGATGCTGGAAAAAAGATTAAAAGACTGGGGCTATACCGTGTTCAAGGCCGAAGAAGGGAAAAAAGCCCTGGAAATCCTCAAGCGTCCTGAAGTCAGAATGGCCATCCTGGACTGGATGATGCCCGGCCTGGAAGGTCCGGAAATCTGCAGTAAATTAAGGCAGAGCAAAAAACCAAAATACACCTACGTCATATTGCTTACCGCCAGAGACACTTCCTTTGACATCATCCAGGGATTGGAAGCCGGAGCTGATGACTACATGACCAAACCCATCAATTTTATGGAGCTGCGGGCCCGGCTGAAAACAGCCCACCGGATACTGGAGCTGGAAGACCACCTGCTCAAAACTCAGAAAAAGCTTTTGAAGCTGGCCACGCTGGACAGCCTGACCGGTGCCTGGAACCGGCGGACGATTTTCAGCTTCATTAGAGAAGAACTGGAACGGTACAGGAGGGAAAACAAGCCCCTCGGTTTGCTGATGATTGACCTGGATAACTTTAAAGCTATTAACGACACTTACGGACACCAGGCTGGCGATGCCGTTCTTAAGAATATGGTCAAAATGTTAAAAAAGAATCTGCGGCCTTATGACCGAATCGGTCGTTATGGCGGAGATGGATTGTTGATACTTCTGCCCAGCTCCGACCTTTTTAACACCGGTCTCATCGCCAGTCGCCTTCTGGAGCACATCAGAAAAAACAAAATTAACTTCAGACATAAAGCTACGCTTTCGGCCACTTTATCTATTGGTGGCACTTCCACTGATTCTCTGGCTCAGCCCAGCTTAGAAAAATTGATCCAAACTGCTGACCGGGCTCTTTACCTGGCCAAGAAACTTGGCCGTGACCGGGTGATTCTTTTTGGTGATTCAGTAAAAGAAGAAGCGAAGGAGAAAAAGCATGCCAGAAAAGAAAAACCCTGAAACTAACGGCTCTACACCTACGATGGACCGGAAAGAAGTTCTAGAAAGAATTGGCGGAGATGAAGATTTCCTGAAAGAGCTCATGGAAATTTACCAGCAGGAATTTGCTGAAAAAACGGAGCTTTTGGACAAGGCTATAAAAGAAAAAAACTTTGAGGTCATAAGAGAAGCCGGGCATTCACTGAAAGGTGCTTCCGCCAACCTCAGCCTGCCGGCCCTGCGAGAAGCGGCCTGGGAGATGGAAATGGCCGGCAAGGAGCAAAACCTGGAACAGGCAAAAAAAGCCCTGGCCAAACTAAAAAAAGAATACCAGCGGCTTCTTGCCTACCTTGGTGAGGACTGATTAATTAAAACTTTTGAGCACCGGTGCCATAATTGGCACTCTTCTCCTCACTTTTTTATTCCAGCTGTAGGCAAGCCTGTTCAATCGGCAGTGTTACGTTTTGTTGGGTATTTATCTGTGTGTTTTCGTCCTGTTTTATTCTTGACCGACGGCCAGGGCTTTCTTTGCTTCAAATCAAAAACAATTTAAGGCCCACCAGGTTTAAAACAGAAAAGATAGATTTTAACTCGGGTTTTCTCTGTGATTCCCTGGCCAGGAAGCTGGCCCGCAGTAAAATTAATCTCGGACAAAATGAGGCATTTCAGGCGGAATTTCCAGGCTTAATTCAATCAAGCCCATCTTTTCCCCGCCGGCTGTCCAGCAGCTCTGAAAAATAATTTTCTTCTGTCCATTCTTTTCAATGGTATAAACGTTTGGCTTTCCGGTCTTGAGAATTTCTCTTATTTTGGCGGCTGATTCAGGACGATGGCAGTTGAATATATTCTGGCCGACTAAACCCGAACCCCCATCAGCAGCAAAAACTTCAGCTGCTTTCTGGTTGAGGTAAAGAATCTTACCATCCAGGTCGGTTATGGTAATAGCTCCGACAAATTCCTCCATCCAGTCTGCTCTGCTCATCATCTATCTCCTTCAATAAATTTTTTTGAGCCATTTTATAACAATTTTACTTGAATTCTCAGGATTATTATTTAAAAAAATATTTCTTAAACCAAAAAAATTGCCCAGGGTTTCTGGGAAAAGAACCCGGCCTGACCATCGTACTAAATCAACCTACTGACCCAAAAAAACGATAGACACCTGTCTTTTCTTCTTGATATCATAGGAAAAAATTGGCCGGTTTTATTTTAATCTGGCTTTTAGGTGAACAGATGACGTCAAAAGAAAAAGCCCATTTCCCAAAAACCTTCTGGACCGCTAACACCATAGAGCTCTTTGAGCGAGCTGCCTACTATTCCATGGCTTCCTTCATGGTTATCTATCTCAAAGAGGTGCTGGGCATGGCTCCCACTTTTGCCACCTTTCTTAACGGTTCCCTGCTCTGGGGACTCATCTACTTCATGCCCATTATTTCTGGCACTCTGGCTGATAAATACGGGTACAAACGCTCCCTGAGCCTGTCTTTCATCATGCTCTTTCTTGGTTATTTAATCATGGGCAACGTCCAGAAATTCTGGCCTGCTCTGGTCGGCGCCTCTGAGGCGGTTAATTACACCCTTCCTGTGGTTCTGGCCATCATTCTGATTGGCCTGGGCGGTTCTATTGTCAAGCCCTGCATTGCCGGCACCGTACAAAAGACGGCCGGCGCTTATGCTACCCTGGGGTTTGGCATTTTTTACATGGTCATTAACATAGGCTCCATAACCGGACGTGGCGTTTCTTATTTCACAAGAACCAGGCTGGGCCTTCCGGCCATTTTCACTTATGCTTCCACGGTTTTTGTTTTTCTCGGCCTTTTGGTAGTCCTCTTCCTTTACCGTGAACCTGAATACGTAAGCGACGGGCTTAAGGACCACCAGGTAGCCAGAAAAAAGAATCTGAAAGAAGCCATCCTGGGCATCTTTGTGGTTCTGAGCAACCTGAAGTTTGTTTTCTTTCTCATCGTCATCGCCCTGTTCTGGTTTCTTTACGTCCAGCTCTACAACCTGATTCCCCTCTTCCTGCGACACATTGACCCCAACGCGCCGGTGGAGCTTTATACCCTGGCCAACCCCCTGATGATTGTTTGCTTCCAGTTGCTGATTACCAGGCTGGTAAAAAAATGGACACCGGTGAAGTCCATCATGCTGGGAGTAGGCGTTACCACCACAGGCATGTTTCTGAACATCCTTCCGGTGCTCCTTTTCTCAGACATCAAGCAGAAGATATCGCTGGCCGGGATGGGCTTACCAGCAGCCGGTCTTTTTCTGCTCATCAGCATAGCTTCCATGGCCGTGGGTGAGATGATGGCTTCGCCTCGCATTTACGAATACATCGGCCGCATCGCTCCCAAAGGCGAAGAAGGTCTTTATCTGGGCTACGCCAACCTGCCAGTAGCCATCGGCAGTATCCTCGGCGGCCCACTTGGTGGAGCCCTCTATCAAAAACATATTGCCACCCCGCTGCAGAACGGCGCCCAGCCCAACTACATCGTCATCTGGGCGACCATCGCTTTTCTGGGCCTGGGTTCTATGGCCGGGCTGGCCATTTATGACCGCCTGGTGGTCAAGAGCGGGGAACCCCGGTCGAAATAAGGCAAAGAGATTTTTCAAAAAAATTTTCCAGAAAATTTATCCATCCCGGCGGCTAACCTGAAGACATCTCACCCCGGCTACTTGCGCCTGTCTCCTTAACCTTCTACCGTTCCTCTGCCTTCTTCAACAGTCAGAAATTAGCCTGAAAATTTATCTTAAAAGACAAACCTCTTCATAATTTTTTTTTATGCCTTAAGACCGCTAATAACCAAAACGGGGGTTGACCACGCCCGCATAGATGGAGCCGAAAGTATAGCTGACCCCCAGGGAAATGCCGTAGCTATAAGAAGTGGCCAGTGCCTTTCTCTGGAGGAGAATATCTTCCAGGCTCAGGTTTCCCTTAGCCAGATAGACCTGGTCGTTAATCTTGGAAAAGCGGCCAGAGAACCCTACGGAAAAACCTCTGTATAATCTGAGGTTCAGGTTGGTGGCCAACACCAGGTGGTTTTTGCTGAAATCATGAAAATAATGGAACCCTTCCAGCACGGCGCTGACGTTTCCCCAGGGCTCCTTCATTTCAAAAGTTACTGAAAGAGTTTCACCCAACAGGCTTTCTTTAGTTTTGTCGTAGATTGTTTCTTCGTAATAAAAATTATAGTTATAGCCGACTCTGTAGAGCACCCGGAGCTGTCTGCGGGTTGATTCCGAGTAGGGGAAAAAATTATACTCCACGGCCGGCGCCGGGTTGATGGCCAGCTTGATGTTGTTATAAGTTGAAGAACCCAGACCGAACCAACCACCCACGGACCAGTGGTCATTCAGGGCATAGACCAGAAGGCTGGAAAAACCGAAGCTATTCTGGTTGGAGGTGATGGTTTGGGTTGTTCCGTTCTGATTAACCTTGTAGGCGCTGTGGTTGAGGTTCCCGGAAAGACCGGAACGAAACTTTATTTTCTCAGTGACCCGGCTGGCACTCAAATTACTGTTAAGAGAAATAAAATTTTTACTCTGCTCCCCGGACATGCTCCCGGATAGCCCCAGGCTGAAAACCCAGAAATTCCAGGGGTCCTCCACTTCGGGCGGCGGAATTCTCTTCTCAAAATCTATCTTCAGGTAATCACCCAGGTCTGTTTTGGTCAGGTAAGGAACCAGCCCAAGTTTGAGCACTCGCACCAGACCTTTTCTTTCCATGTCCGCAGAGTAAGTTCTTTCGGCTACGTATTTTAGAGTGTTATGCAGGTCGTAAAAATTATTACGGCCGATGAAATTCAGAGTGTATTCCCGGCCGCCATCAGCCGTAGCCTGGATAGTAATCAGAACATGAATGTCTGCTTCGCTTCTTTCCCGGACGAAGTTAACAAAGGTAATCTCCTGGCGAATGTAAGCCATGTCGCACTGATGGCAATCAAGAAATACTTTGGGCGGTTCAGGTTGCGGACGATAAATTCTTTCCTGCGCCTGAAGCTGACCTAAAAAAAGAAAAAGAACTATCGCCAGTACCCAGTTTAAACCTACCAGCTTATGCTTCATCTTAGGCTCCTCCTGTCCAGGGCCCAAGCCAGACCTTTCTGACCAATTTTGCTACCCGGTTTTATCCTCAGTTAAGAGATAAAAATTTTTCTTATAAATCCTGCTGGTCAGGTTCATTCTCAGAGGTGGGCTCTGGCTCAGCTGCTGTTTTTTTAATCACTTCGGGCTTGGCCAGCTGCAGCCAGACCCTGGAATCATGGCTGGTCAGACAAAAAATAATCTTCAGACCGAAAATAGTGCCAAGTGGGATTAAGGGCAATAAAATCACACCCATTAAAAGACCGGTTACCCAGGCCCATTTTTTCTGCCTGGCCAACCCGGAGGCCGTAAACAGGCTGACCAGGGAAAGAACCAGACCCACAATCAAGATTAACAGGCCACGGCTAATTATGAAATCAACCCCGCTGAGATGATTCAGGGCTGGTTCACTGCCCGCAACCGACTGACTGTAAATCATAAGGAATAAAACTGCCGCTGCGGTCAGCACGCCAAGAAAGCCAAAAACCTTGAGGACAAGACGGGCAAGCTTAACTTTATCGGGCATTACTCATTACCTGTTAGATACCTATTTTACTTGACTTTCCGCTGGATTCAAGGGATTAAATTCAATAAAATAAAAAGGCCCTTAACCGAGGAGGTGGCCGATGAAAAAATTCTTCTACCTGGTATTATCGGTGCTAATCCTGTTTTCAGCTATTCAGGCAGACGTTTACCTCAAGGCCAGGAACTCCACTGACCCAATAAACGCCTATGGCCAGAACATCCCGGCCCGGGAAATCATAACCGAGCAGTGGATAGCGGATGATTTCTTTTTACAGAAAAATGGTGACCTAACTTCCACCCTCTATGATATCAAAAAGAACAAAATTTACCTTATTTTTCATCAATCAAAATCCTACCTGGAACTAACACCGCCTGTGGATTTCGCCAGTCTCCTGCCTGAAGAAATGGCCCAGATGGCTCAAGCCCTGCAACAGCTGACCATTTCGGTAAAACCCACCGGAGAAACAAAAACCATAAATAACCTCAGATGCCAGGGCTATCAGGTGGAAATGACTGTCCTGATGTCTCCGATAAACATGAAAGTCTGGGCCTCAGAGGAATTGCCTTTTAACCTGAAGACTTTCGTAGAAAAAGTCTGGCCAGAAGTCATCAAGCTGGAGCTTAGAGGAAATGATAAAGCTATGGCTGAATTATCAAAGATAAAAGGACTCTGGATAGCCTACGAATCTCAGGTCCAGACCATGGGCCTGGAAATAAACGCTCGCTATGAAGTGGTAGAAATCAGCAAGAAAACACCTCCCCCCGGTATGTATTCTGTCCCGGCCGGGTACAAGAAAAAGGACAAGCTCTCTATGGAAGACTTACAGGGCGTTTTCTAAACTTTAACCAGCGTTGGTGTTTTTCTCTGGGGAAAAACTGTTTAAAAAAAAATTTGACCCGGGTTCTTTTGGTTCCAAAATTTATTGCTACCAAGACCGGAAATTTGCCCCTTGCTCAATGGCTAAAAACAAGTTTATAAAAAAGGTTTTTTGAATAATAGGCTTACCTTTATTAACGAGGTTCGGAAGAAAGCAGCGGTTAAAAGCGTTGCGCTCTGAACGGTGATAAATTTTTTTTACCAGGATCTGGCAAAAGATGGGGGCAAAGTCATATCATCTCCAGCTAAGAAATTCCCCTCTCTTGATTTTTAGAAAAGTCGGCATTATCCTTACGCTATGAACAAGCAGGCTTCAGATAAAGAAAAAATCCGCGTCCGGTTTGCCCCGAGCCCGACCGGTTACATTCATGTGGGAAACGCCAGAACGGCGCTTTTTAACTGGCTATTTGCCAGACAGAATAATGGTACCTTCGTCCTGAGGGTAGAAGATACTGACCTGGAACGTTCAAGGGAAGAATACGAAAGGAACCTCATCCAGGACCTGAGATGGTTGGGCCTGGACTGGGACGAAGGTCCGGATACAGGTGGGCCTTACGGACCCTACCGTCAATCAGAAAGGCTGGAGCTTTACCACAAGTACGCTCACCAGCTCCTTCAGGAAGGAAAGGCTTATTATTGTTTCTGTACTCAGGAAGAACTGGAGCGGGAAAGAGAAGCGGCCCTGGCTGAAGGCCGGATGCCGGTCTACAGCGGCAAGTGCCGGAACATACCACTGGAAGAAGCAGAGAAAAGGCGCAACGCCGGAGAACCAGCAGCCATAAGGCTCAAAGTGCCAGAAGAAGGAATCGTAGCTTTTGATGACCTGGTCCGCGGCCATGTAGAATTTGACCTCAAAGTCATCGGCGACCCCATCATCGTTCGTTCCAACGGCATGCCCGCTTACAACTATGCGGTGGTTATTGATGATGCCCTGATGCACATCACCCACGTTATCCGGGGTGAAGACCATGTTTCCAACACCCCCCGGCAAATACTGCTATACCAGGCCTTTGGCTGGCCTACCCCGATTTTCGCTCACCTGTCCATGGTCATGGGTAAAGACAACACCCGCCTGAGCAAAAGACATGGTGCCACCTCTGTTGACCAGTTCCGCAGGGAAGGCATCCTGGCGGAAGCCCTGTGCAATTATCTGTCCTTTCTGGGCTGGTCGCCACCAGAAGGCCAGGAAGTGCTCACTTTGCCAGAACTGGTAAAGCTTTTTGACCTCAGCCGGGTAAGCCGCTCGGCCGCCATCTTTGACTACGAAAAATTACACTGGCTGAATCGTCAGCACATCAAAAAGCTAAGTCCGGAAGAAAAACTCAACCTGGCACTTCCCTACCTGGAGGAAGCCGGTCTGGTGAGGAGCCCGGTCACGGAAGAACAAAAAGCCTGGCTGAAAAAAGCGGTGGAAATTCTTCTGGAAGGTGTGGATAAATTTTCTGAGCTGCCTAGAAAGTTTGAGCTTCTCTTTGACTTTAACCCGGAAAACTTTGACCAGGAAGCCAGAGAAATCATCGCCAGCGACTCCGCCAGGCTGGTGATAAAAACTTTCTACCAGAAGATAGCTGCCTTGTCGGAATTTAATTACGAGGTTTTTGCCCGGATAACCGGCGAAATCAAAAAAGAAACCGGCATTAAAGGGAAAGACCTTTACCACCCCCTGCGGGTGGTTTTAACCGCCCGGGGCTCGGGCCTGGAGCTGGACAAATTCATTCCCCTACTGGAAGAAGGAGCCCGGCTCAATTTTCCCAGAAGAATTATCGGCTGTCTGGAGCGGGTTAAAACGATGGTCTCCTTCCTGAACCTATAAGGTGGGAAAAACCCGGCTTCTTAAACTGGTCACTGGCTTTTTTTTCTGGAGAAATGAGCTCTGGTTTTTGGCGCGCCCCAGCTCTGATTATCTCCCAGCTCTCCCTGGTTTCAGCGTCTTAATTATCCTGGCGGCATTATTAAATTTATCCTGGAGACCTCTTTGAGTTATAATCATTAAAGAACAATTCCCGCTTACTCAGATTTTAAGAAGGAGAAAATTCATGGAAGCAAAAGACAGGCTGTTCAGGATAAACCCCATTCTGGAATGGCTCAGAGCCAGTCCTAACCGGCTGAACAAAATCTTCGTTCAGAAGGAAAAAGGACATCACCGGATAAATGAAATCATCGCTCTGGCTCGAACTAACCATATACCGGTGGTCTTTGTACCGAGAGAAAGGCTGGACCGTCTCCACCCTGACCACCAGGGGGTAATTGCTTTCGTGGCCGAAAAAGAATACGTAGAGCTTGAAGACCTGCTGGTAAAGGACCATCCAGCTTTTCTGGTCATCCTGGACGAAGTAGAAGACCCGCAGAATATCGGTGCGATAATCAGAAGTGCTGAGGGAGCTGGAGCTGATGGCCTGGTTCTGCCAGAAAGGCACTCAGCCGGCTTGACCGGAACGGTGGCCACCACAGCCGCCGGAGCCCTGGCTCACCTTAAGGTGGCCAGGGTGACCAACCTGGCCAGGTCTTTAGCATGGCTGAAAGAGCAGGGCATCTGGGTGGTTGGGGCAGCCGGGGAAAGCAAATCCAGGTGGTATGAGTTTGATTACACCCAGCCCGTGGCCATTGTCCTGGGCTCTGAAGGTTACGGGCTACGAGCCAACATCAAGAAAAAATGCGACCAGCTACTTTCCATACCCATGCTCGGTAAGGTCAGTAGCCTCAACGTCAGTGCCGCCGCGGCCGTCTTCTTCTATGAAGTCGTCCGCCAGCGTCTGACGGCAGAAAATTCCCGAAACCAAAGAAGAAACGTCCGGAGCTAAATTTTCTGCCTCTGCCGGCCTTTCATGGGAAAAAATAAAATAGTGGCCCGAAATCTGAGAAATAAGGTGAATTAAAGTCTGAACAGGCTCAGCCTGTAAAGTTAAAACCATCCAGCCGGGGAAGCCCCCACCCTGGTATCGCCTCCCAAAGGAGCATAATCAACTCCTTTCACCTTTCCCTTTTAAGCCAATAGATAAGACGTTTTTCCAGGGATTTTTTTCTCACTGGCTGGCTGCTTCACAAACTGGCACGGCTCATCCTTAAAAATTGTGGTGATTTCAGCAATTTCTGGTCGTGAACATCCAGACCTATTTTCGACAAAAGGAGCTCTAGTTTAGGGGGGAAAGTGGCGCTTTATAACGCCTTACCATAGTTAATTTTAAAGGTTAGAATGGCATTAGATTGTCTTTAATTTTTAAAATGGAGTTATAATTTGTTTAAATTTATGCATTTACACACTTGTATAAAAACTCCGACCTCGGGAAGAGCAAGTTTCGGTTCAAGAATAAACTGCTGAGCTTTGATGCGACAGTGATTGATCTTTGTGCCAGTCTTTTTGACTGGGCAAAGTTTCGCCGGACCAAAGGGGCAGTAAAACTTCATTTGC
>Ga0315298_1002362_pt1 | contig 32157 bp, 29 predicted proteins | sample WHS_1_MG_FD_203077 | JGI IMG/M metagenome (GOLD analysis project Ga0315298, IMG submission 203077) | Extremophilic microbial mat communities from Washburn Hot Springs, YNP, Wyoming, USA - WHS_1_MG | ecosystem: Environmental > Aquatic > Thermal springs > Hot (42-90C) | place: USA: Wyoming... | reverse complement strand
ATTCCGATTGGCTCCCCGTTCCACCTCGCGTGAGAGGGCGTAGCCGGCTCAGGTCGACGCGCTCCCCCAAACACAGCCCGCCTGTGCCTTGGGGGCCAAAAAGGGCTTTGTGCCCTGTAAAAGCCAGCAAATCAATATGCATTTGGTCCATGTCAATGGGATAAGCACCTGCCGTTTGCGCGGCATCCACCAGGAGCAAAAGGCCATGCTGCCGAGCAATCATCCCTATATCTGCAACAGGCTGGATCGTGCCCACTACGTTGGAGGCATGGTTGACAGCCAGCAAGACCGTATTGGGGCGAATCGCCTTTGCCACATCCGCGGCATCCAAGACTCCCTCTGAAGAACAACGTACTACCGTCAATTCTACCCCCAGCGATTGCAGATAACGCAGAGGGCGCATGACAGAGTTGTGCTCTATGGATGTCGTTACCACATGGTCACCTGGGCGCAGGTACCCAAAGAGCACCAGATTGAGCGCCTCGGTAACATTGGCTGTGAAGACAATACGCAGAGGATCAGCCACCCCAAACAATGTCGCCAGTGCTTCGCGCGTATCATACACAACTCTATTGGCTTCTACTGCCAGCCGGTGTCCAGAACGGCCAGGACTACCACCGACATGCTGTATAAAGTTCAGGACCGCCTCGGCGACACCAGGGGGCTTGGGCCAGGTGGTCGCGGCATTATCAAAGTAGATCACAGTTGCCCTTCTTTCTTATGCATGTTGCCATACTGCGGTCATGCACCGCCATTATAGGTTGATCGGAACAGAAGGTCAAGACATCGCGCAGTAAGACATCTCGTTCTGGAAGGCCCCAGGGGGACGAATCCCCCTGGGGCCTTCCCCTTCATTTCGTGATAATCAACTTGAACTCGTCCCCAACTGTTTCGACACGTACCTGTAGGCCAGATTTCTCAGCCATACGCCGTACGTTTTCCCGAGAGGTAACCGTGTCCACCAATACCTCAATGGGGAACTCATCTGTTTGCATGGCATTCCGGGTGAGGATAACAGGCTGGGGACAAGAAAGCCCACGAGCATCAACCACTTTCATTGATCGTCCCTCCGTTTTCTATTCTGCTTTGCGCATGGTGAAGCCAATGGCCAGGCACGTCACCAATCCTAGTAACACCGCCACCATGCCAGCAGTGGTCAAGCCACCAACTTTCACGACGCCTTCCACAACCGTGTCAGGCCTACCAGCCAGGGCAAAGTTATGGGAGAATCCTGCGCCAACGATCATCCCCAAGACAAAGACCGCTGCATCTCCATCCCCTTCACCTGAGAGGAAAAGCTGACGGCCAGGGCAACCTCCGGCGAGGGCAAAAGCCAAGCCTGCCAGCATCATCCCCAAAAAGTTCCACAGATGGCTGCTATGAGCCGTTGGCTGAGCAACAAAACCGACACGGATTTGTCCCAACAACAGGTTGGTGACAAAAGCCATTACTAGCAGCGAACCCACGCCACTGATGAGATGGGTATCTCCCATCAGGATGACATCGCGCATCGCCCCCATGGTGCAAAAGCGTGTTCGCTGCGCTAGGAACCCGATGATCATGCCCACGCCCAGGGAAATCAACAAGGGGGCGTGAAGCGACCCAGGTCCGCTCTTGCTGAAGAAAATCGGGCCATCCGGACTGAACTGAGGTCGAAAGACCAGCAACAGCAGCAAGCCAACCATCAAGAGGGGCATGATCCAACCAACCGCCGTATACGTGCGATACGAGCGCCCCAAGTCATAGCCGGACTTGAGAAATTGTACGCCGATCGCGATGCCCGTGGCGAGGCCGGCAAGGCCTAAGATCGCATTGAGGTCTCCACCCGCTAACCGCAGCAGCGCTCGCCAGGGGCAGCCCAGGAAAGCCAAGGCGCCAATCATGGCAAATACGCCCAGGACAAAGCGCACAATGGGGGCAGAGCCAGCGCGAGCTTTGAACTCGCGGAAGAGGAGCGCTGCAACCAGCGAACCCAGCACGAAACCAATGATTTCCGGCCGGATGTACTGGACGACGGCAGCGCGGTGCAGCCCCAGAGCACCTGCAATGTCCCGCTCAAAACAGGCTACGCAGATGCCCATGTTGGGTGGATTGCCTAGCCGTTGCAAAAGCGGCGCCAGAACACCAATGACCCCTCCGGCTAGGACGATGCCTCGTCGTGAGGCAAAGAAAGCAGTGATTTCCTCCGACATACTTGTGTTCCTCCTTGTGCTATAGTCTCTACGCAGTCGACAGACCGCAGCGTAGGCAAAAGCAAACCGCCGCCAGCACACGCTGGCGGCGGTTGCCATCTCCGGAGGGACACAATGCCCTAATTCAGGGCGTGGCTACACCACCGCCCCGGCATGTGCAGGTCGGCTCGCGGGCACCAACTGGTGCCCCGCGCTACAACTCAAATTCAGCGGTGGTGCATTTCAAACAAGGTCTCGCTCCTCTGATAAAATCCGCACATAACGATCATTTTCTTGCGTGAAAAAGTATACTTTCCTTTGGCCAAAAAGTCAAACGCTCTATGCGCTTTTGTACCCTAATAGCCAACCGATCACTTAAGCCAACTGCGCAGCCACTCCCAGATAGCACGCAAAATCCTAAGCAGTGGATTCTGCACTGTTGTGGGGGACTCCGTGGGCATCGCAGTAGCACTGGGAATGGGCATTGATGCGCTGTGCACGGTAATCCGTCCCACTGTATATCTGCCCTCGCCATCGTGCTGGTTGACATTCAATAGATAGAAATAGCGTCGAGCATCGTCCTGCGGAAGGCTTGGATTTACCAGTGCAATACGCACATCGTACTCACCCATTGGCATAGAAGAAGGCAGCACAATGGGCTCCTCAATGCGCATCGGTTGAGCACTGTACCATTTCGTCGTAGGCACTGCTGGCGTAAAACGGTGCTCAAACACCGGTGAGCCAGTGACAGGATTTATGAAAGCGACGAGGATATCATACGAGGCAGGGACATCCTTTATCCCCTGGCGCACGGGGCGCATGAGCGGTGTCGCCCCACGATTCACCCAATACGTAACAAGACGGTACTCTTGCCCTGCTACCACTTCGTCAGGCATCTCAACCCCCTGACAGAAGATTTGGGCTCCCAAGTAGCGTGCTGCCATTTCGCGCGCTTCCTGCCACTGCAGGTCAGAGATGTCAAAAAATGCCTTTTGCAAGCAGAGATAACTGGCATGTTGCTCCAATGCGGTCTGGATGTACTCTTTGGGCCTGCTCAGAAAATCCGCTTGGCCTCCGCCAGGCTCATAGCCAACCTTGGTAAGGGCAGCATACTCTTGATAAAGCCAACCCATATCATGATTGCCACCGAAACCATTGTATTTCAACCACACACGCATACCATACTTAGATATGGCGTATTCCACCACAGGCTTGATGACCGCCGTAGTATGGCCATAAAGCCCTCCACCAAGCTGGAGCACGACAGGCGTTTTGAGAAAGCCATGTGTCCGGCTGCCATCTTCCCACACATATTCTTCTTCCAGATAAATGTCGAGAATCTGCTGGACAGCGGTGATAAATTTTTCATCCGTGTATCCCGCCTGTTCCCAAGCGGGTGTATCGGTCTCACGGGCACAAATCGCCATCTCTCCATAGCACCCCCCAGCCATGACGTTAATCGCATCTACCGTGGGATCTCCATCGTAGCGAGCAGCCATGGCGTGCACTGCCCGGCGCAGCAAGCGCAGGTAGGTCTCATTCCAGGGAACAGGCGTCCCTCCGCGCGATCCAATCAGCTCTACACCCATATCCTGGGCCCATTGCGGTGTCTGGCCTTCGGTGGTCAGTAGTTCCAACCAAATACGCTTGCCCAGGCTGCGCGCTTTGTTGACCTCCGCATCCAGGGGTTCCCAGTTGAAAACGCCCGGCTGTGGCTCGATCGCCGCCCAACCGCTGACCTCCGCCCTGGCGTCATAACCCCAACTGACATGCGGGTTGGACACGATTCCGACAGCAAGCCAGTGGCATTGTCCCAAGCCTTGCCCAGCATTCACCACAATATCAGGCGGCAGACTGGGATCCATACGAAAAGGCGGCAACCGCTCGCCCGGTGCTGTATCCTGCGCTAAGCAATGGGTAAGTGGACTAAACATCAGACAGAACAACCAAAGGATAGGCAACCACATGCGATATGAGTTTACAGTGAAAGATTTTGGAGTGGAATGCATCATCCTGCTTTCTGTAATGGATTTTGCTTTGCTTCAAAGTTTGTGCTTTATCCTGCTCATCTAGCACCACGAGCTGAGAGCACCACGGGCAAGGTCTTGAGCAAAATTGCGAGGTCAAGAAGGAGCGAACGCCGCTCAATGTATTCGAGGTCAATACTCACAATTTCTCGAAAAGTTAAACTGCTCCGGCCCCTGATTTGGGCCAAGCCGGTGATACCTGGCAATACTTCCAGACGCCGGAAATGCCATGGCTTATACACATCTACTTCATAAGGCATGGACGGACGCGGCCCCACCAAGCTCATATCCCCTTTTAGGACATTGAAAAGCTGGGGCAATTCGTCCAGGCTGGTCTTACGTAGCCACCTGCCCACTGGCGTTATCCGTTTGTCGTTGGCGGGCTTGAACACCCCTCCCTGCGGGGCTGCTGCTTGATGATTGCCATGGATATATTCCCGTGCGTACCGTTCATCCTCAGCATTATCCGAGTTACTATACATGGAGCGAAATTTGTAGAAGAAAAAGACCTTGCCGCCCTTGCCTACTCTTTCTTGCACCAGGATCGCCGGCCCGGGCGAAGTCGCTTTAATCACCAGCGCAATGACAAGCATGAGTGGTGCGAATAAGAGCAAAAGCAACGCCGCAATGGCGAAATCCATCATTCTCTTCGCCAGAGCATACAGTCGCCTGCGACGAGCCACTGCTGGCTGAGCCAGGCTCAAAAGGTACAACGCTCGCACACGGTTATTTTCCCATGGAAGGGATGAAACGCCCTCTTTGCTAGTTGCCTCCACTGCTTGTTCGCGTTACCTCTAATGGCTTACAAGATGCCAGCATTATAACCTTTTCTCTTCGAATACCAAAGTGCCGAACCCAAAGAAATCACAAGTGGATAAAAAGCAAAAGGCTGTCTTTCCGACAGCCCTTGCCATTCATTTCTAGAGGCTACTCCTCTTCCTCATCGTACTCATCAAAGTCTTCGTCCTCGAACTCCTCATCATCCCAGTCCTCGATGTACTCCACCTTCTCCCAAGCACCTACTGCCCCACAATCGGGACATCGGCGCGGGGGGGTCTTTCCCTCATGAAGGTATCCACATTCCATACATTCCCATTCCGTATCCATTTTTTCTTAACCTCCAAAATTCTTTCTCATCCATTACATGTTTAGCCCCGCTACGCGTAGGTTCCATCCCACAGTCCATAACGCCGCGCAGCCAATTGCAAAATATCATTCACGAGTCGGGTATAAGGCATGCCCTCCGCCCTAGCCATAATGCATAGATCGCTGATCTGTGGATTCATCCCGGGCAAGGTATTGATCTCCAGGATATGCGGGCGGCCTTGGGCATCTAAACGAAAGTCTACTCGTGCTACATCCAGGGCATCAATCGCTAGGAAAGCAGCTACAGCCAGACGCTTCAGTTCGCGCTCCAACTCGGGGGCAATCTGCGCCGGGCAGAGGTAATTAATTGCCAACGGCATCTCAGATTTAATGCGATTGGTATAGATGCCCCGCTCCGATTCCGCAACCGGGCTCGTGTCAATCTCCAACACTGGGAACAAGTGGAAACCATTCTCATCATATATCTCTGACAACGGTGCTTCCCCGGGTGCCAGTGCATTACCCAACAGCCCTACCGTGAACTCTCTTCCTGGCAGATAAGTCTCTACCAAAGCGGGCTGACGATATGCTGAGATCAGCCAACTGACCCGCCGGCGCAATTGGGCTTCGTTCTCAATGATTGCATCCGCATCAATGCCTTTCGCCGTGCCTTCACGCAAGGGCTTGGCAAACAAAGGAAAGGTCAGCAGAGGAGACAACGGCTCATCGGGGCGTTGAAAAACCTGGAAAGCAGCCGTCGGCAACCCATAGGACATCCACACTCGTTTAGCCATCGCTTTGTCCAAAGATAAAGCGTGAGCCAGGATTTTGGATGCGGTATAGGGGATGCCGAGCATCTCCAAGATAGCCGGTACTTGGGATTCCCGGCTATCGCCCTGGTGTCCCTCACAGATATTGAATGCGATGTCAATCTGCCCGCGCAGGCGTTGTAGGGTTGGATAGAGGTTGACGTCCCCTTCCAGAGGAATCACATGATGGCCACCAGCCTCTAAAGCCTCCTGCAACGCCTGTGCGGTTTCTTCTGAATCCAGTTCAGCCGCTGCATCGGCTGGCTCACCAGCGGTATGCGGAGCATTCTTCTTCAGATTGTAGAGCAAGGCTACGCGGAGCGAGCGCATGTCGACTCCCGTGTGACAAACACAGGCACACTGATCATCTGCTGTTGGCTTTCCCCTCTTTGCGGCTCGGTAGTTAACTCCTGGGGCGCCTGGGCACGCATGATCAGCCCTTGCCCATCCATCAAACCAGCCACGCCCACCTCAGCTTTGGGCTCTTTGTGGTATTCACAACTGGGCGGGCACTCACCTGTATATCCTTGCGGTAAAGGATAAGCGCTGATAGCACCCGCGTAATTGCGCACTATCGCCACCTTATCAGACATAGAGATGAGATACTGAGGCATGATAGGGACTTTCCCCCCTCCACCAGGCGCGTCTACGGCAAAAGTAGGAATCGCCAAACCACTGGTGTGCCCACGCAAATGCTCAATGATCTCAATCCCCTTGCTGATGGAAGTGCGGAAATGCGAAATGCCCTGTGACAGATCGCACTGGTACAGATAGTACGGGCGCACGCGGATTTTCAGCAGTTCGTGCATCAACTTCTTGATGATATGGGGACAGTCATTGATGCCGCGCAGCAAAACGGTCTGGCTGCCCAGCGGAATGCCCGCATTGGCTAGCCTGGCACACGCTTCCGCCGTTTCCGGAGTAATCTCCTTGGGATGGTTGAAATGGATATTGATCCACAGCGGATGGTACTTGCTGAGCATGGCTACCAATTCTGGTGTAATGCGCTGCGGCAAAAAGACCGGCACACGGGTACCAATGCGGATAATCTCCACATGGGGAATAGCGCGCAATCCCTTCAGCAAAGGCTCAAGAACGCTCTCGCTGAGCAAAAGAGGGTCTCCGCCAGAGATCAGCACGTCACGCACTTCAGGATGGTCAGCGATGTACTGTATCGCACGCTGCATCGCCTCGGGGGGCATGCGCTCCGCCTTAACTCCCACCCATCGTCGCCTGGTACAATGCCGGCAGTACGAAGCACACTGATCCGTGACCAAGAGCAATACCCGATCGGGATAGCGATGTACAAGCCCTGGCACAGGCGAATCTGCGTCCTCGCTCAATGGGTCACGCAGCTCGTCTTTGCTAATTACTAACTCGTTTGCCGTGGGCACAACCTGACGGCGGATAGGACAGTTCGCGTCTTTCGTGTCCATCAGCGAAGCGAAGTAAGGCGTAATCGCCATCCGCAGGCGCTGGCACGTTGCCTGCACCCCGGCTTCCTCCTCGGGAGTCATCTCAATGACATTTTTCAGTTGTTCCGGTGCAGTGATGCGATGGCGTAGCTGCCACCGCCAATCATTCCAATCCTTATCGGGCACATCCCGCCATATCAGTGCACGGCGAGATGCAAGTCGCTTCTGGCTACTACCGGGCGGTTCTTCGCTACAACTGGGAGGTTCTTCAAGTTCCGTATTTTGTTGTTGTGTGGCCATATTCCAACTCCTGCCATACAAAATATTTCTGGACTTGTGCAGCCGAAAACAATAGACTGCTGCCATTTCAGCGGGCGATTGTATCACAGGTTCTACCAAGAAGTGAACAAATCGAGTGCAATAGGAGCTCCACTTTGGTGAAAATTTGGGGTATAATGGGGAGAGAATCATATTGCTGATTTTTGACAATTTTGCTATTAGAGTTATGATTTCATTGCCCATGTTGCATCACGACGAATTCTGAGTTGCCCCAAGGGGGTCTTTCCGTGGAGATTTTAATTGTAAATCCACAGCCTGTCTGGGCTCAACGGATTCAAGCCAGGCTCAGGTCTACTGGCGCCAGGATATCCGTCGCCAACGATTGGAATAGCGCCATGCCTATATTGGATGAAGCCTGGCCTGACATCCTCATTATCGAGCACCGCATCCTAGAGAAGGAAGCCGGTGTCCTGTTGGCTACCCTCAGACAGGGTGAGTGGCTACCCATTATCGTTCCCACTGCACTTGCTCACCTTAGTGCAGATTCTGCCCAGATTTCGCTGCGTGGCGAAGAAGCACTGCGCCGTCTAGAGACAATGGTGATGCGTCTACAAGGGGTTTTTGAGCCAGCTCCCCATCAGCGCATCAGGGTGGGAAAGCTCACGATAGACCCGGCGCGCAAAGAGGTAGTCTTTGCTGCGAAACGCATCCCCTTGCCGCCCAACCAATTCCGTTTGCTCTTGTATCTAGCGCTCAATGCAGACCGCGTAGTCAACCAACGTGAATTGGCGCGTGAGGTATGGGGGCATGTGGGCTCAGAAAGCGAAGTCCGTGAGCTCATCAAAACATACGTGCGCTCGATCCGCAACAAGCTAGGTTGGACGGACGAGAGCAATAACTACCTGCAATCTGTGCGGGGGTTTGGCTATATGCTCACCACTCCCCCACGGGCAAAGAAAGCGCCTGAACAAGCGATAGAAAAACCGGTGAAAAACAGTGCAATAGAGAGAAACGAGCAGCAAAATAGTTCCAGCCAAGATCATCTTCCCAGCCCATAGCCTTTCGGCTATACTGAAACTAGCCCAAATTCACCTACTGCCCGAGAAAGCAGAGCAACCCAGCAACGATGCCTGTGGCTAGCCTGTCAGGCTCGTTTACCAGGATATCCCGGTCCGATAGCATAAAGCCCAATTCAATAATAGCACCTGGTGTTTGGGGGTCAATCTCCCGAAATGCATGGTATTCGTGCATATTCGGCGTAATACTGAAATCATGGCGGGGCAATCCCGTAGCACGTTCGTATTCCTGGTACAGACACTCTACCAACCGATCTTCTATTTCTGGGATAGCGCTGTGTGAAACCCGTGCTACTTTGAAACCAGAAGCCTCAGGGATGTCACAGGAATCCGAATGGATGGAAAGAAAAGCATCTGCCCGGTAGCCGCGGAGCCTGTCATCAAACTCCTCGAGCAAATCCACCGTGCATCCCTGTTCCCTTAGCATCGCCACCACTCTTTCCGCCACGGCCAGGTTGATGTCCACCTCGCGCAACCCATCAGGGCAAACCGCGCCTGGGTCGTTCTGTGGGCCTGAATGCCCAGCCAAAATGCCCACATGCTTCCCCTTTACGGCGGGATTGGTGGCCAATTTGCGCGGCGTAAGGCTGGGAGTTGGCGTAGGAGGGAGCATCGTGATGGCTCGCGTGCCCGTAGCCTGAGGAACAGGCTTGGCTATGCCCAGAGCCGGCACTTCCCGCCGCCAGACCTTGTAACACACCATCACAACAATAACGGCTGCTATGACCACCAATACGAGCTGCACACAGCTCGCCATGCGCCCAATGGCACCTTTGCGCAGGGCTCTTCTCCTTTTGCTCTGACCGGGATTCCCCTTCATCACCCTGCCCTTATCCTCGTTAAGCCAATCATATCCCCATTTGCTCTTTGCGTCAACAGCGCGATCTCAGCCGTATAGGTTGGCGTTTTGCGTTTGCATGCAAAATGCATTATGATAGCATACGTTAGTTTTAGATGTGGAGAGATCGGAGCATATAGCGATGTTGAAAGCTTTCTTTACCCCGCAATCTGTAGCGGTCATTGGCGCAGCACGTGAGCCGGGTAAATTGGGATACGGTGTATTGAGCAATATCCTGAAATATGGCTACACTGGCCAGGTCTACCCCATTAACCCGAAGGCTGATGAAATCCTCGGCCTCAAATGCTACCCCACTGTCCTAGACGTTCCTGGCCCGATTGAGTTGGCCATCATTGTCATCCCCAACAAATTCGTGCCGCAGGTCATGGAAGAGTGCGGCAGAAAGGGTGTGCAAGGAGCCATCATCATCAGCGCTGGCTTCCGCGAGTCGGGAATGGATGGCATCAAATTAGAGCACCAGGTACTGGACATCGCCAAGCGATACGGGATTCGTGTGGTTGGTCCGAATTGCCTGGGAATTATCAGTACCCATACGCCGCTCAACGCCTCCTTTGCCGCCGGCATGCCCCCGAAAGGGAGTATTGCCTTCATGTCGCAATCCGGCGCCCTGTGCACGGCTATCCTTGATTGGGCTTTGGCTAAGGAAATTGGATTTTCCCACTTTGTGAGCCTTGGCAACAAAGCAGATGTAGACGAGGTAGACTTGTTGCAAGCCTGGAAGGATGACAAACACTCTCATGTGATCATCATGTACATGGAAGGCTTGCGCGATGGGCAGAAATTCATGGAAATAGCGCGCCAAGTGACACAGCATACGCCCGTTATTGCCGTCAAATCTGGCAACACCGCCGCAGGATCGCGGGCTGTTTCTTCTCATACTGGTTCGCTAGCCGGATCAGAGCGAGCGTATCAGGCTGCCTTTCAACAGACGGGCGTCCTTCGCGCTACCTCCATCGAGCAACTGTTTGACTATTCTCTGGCTTTTGCCTATCAGCCGGAACTCAAAGGCAGGAACATCGCCATCGTCACCAACGCCGGTGGCCCGGGCATCATGGCGACAGACGCTCTGGAAAGCAGCGGCATGAAGCTAGCCACATTGGAACCCGAGACCATCGAGACTCTCAGACAGGGATTGCCTGCCGCCGCTAATGTGTATAACCCCGTGGATGTCATTGGCGATGCGCTGGCTGACCGTTATGAACACGCCCTGAAAGCGGTGCTAAAAGATAAGAATGTCCATGGCGTGCTAGTCATCTTGACTCCGCAGGTGTACACGCAAATCGAAGAAACAGCCGAGGTCGTTGGCCGCCTGGCTGCCCTGTACGACAAACCGGTGCTGGCATGTTTCATGGGTGAAGAGAAGGTCGGCCCAGGCATCAAGATCCTCAACCGCTATAGCATCCCCAACTATCCCTTCCCAGAGCGGGCAGTAGGCGCTTTACGTGCTATGGCTGCTTTTAGCGAACGTCGCCAGCGACCAGCCCCGCAATATGAGCGGTTTGAGGTAGACCGTGAGCGCGTCGCGCAAATCTTTGCGCGAGCGCGCAGCGAGGGCCGTGTTACCCTGGGCGATGCGGAATCCCGCGAGATCATGGAAGCGTACGGCTTGCGCATTCCACGCTCCATCCTCGCCAGGACGGTGGAGGAAGCGGTGGAAGCAGCGGATTCCATCGGCTATCCAGTGGTGATGAAAATCGCTTCGCCGGACATCTTGCACAAATCAGATATTGGCGGTGTGCGCCTGAACGTCGCCAATGCGGAACAGGTGCGCGATCTCTTTGACCTGCTTATTTTCCGTGCCCAACGCTACATGCCCGAAGCTCAGATATGGGGCGTGCTGGTGCAAGAGATGGTTGCCAAAGGCAAGGAAGTTATCATCGGAGTCAACCGCGACCCTCAATTTGGCCCGTTGCTGATGTTCGGCTTGGGCGGCATCTACGTCGAAGTGCTGAAGGACGTCACCTTCCGCATTGCGCCAGTCTCACGAGAGGAAGCGGTCGAAATGATTGACGAGATACGTTCCTACCACCTGTTGCGTGGCGTGCGCGGCGAAAAGCCTTCTGACCTGGATGCCATCGTAGACGCTATCCTGCGTGTGTCGCAACTAGTCACGGACTTTCCCGAAATTGTGGAAATGGACATTAATCCCTTAATGGTCCACGAAGCGGGCAAAGGAGCAGTTGCCGTGGACATGAGATTTGTGTTGAAAGAAAAGGAGAGCGAAGAATGATCACGCTGTACATCACCTCGACAACCCCTTATGCTGGGAAAAGTGCCTTATGCGTTGGCTTAGGCAGGCACTTTCAGAAAAACGGCTACAAGCTCGGTTACATGAGGCCTTTGACCACCGTCAAAACGCGCATTGGGGAATGCGTGGTGGACGAAGAGGCAAATCTGATGCGCCAGAGTCTGGGACTGACCAACCATGTCGAGGCTATGTGGCCCGTATGCCTCGATGCCCCTGCGATAGAGGCAGTGCTGCGCGGCGAAGGTCCTGACTATCCCAAAATGGTTATGGACGCTTTTGCAGAGCTATCCAAAGGGAAAGATATTATGATCCTGGAGGGAGGCAGCAGATGCAATCAAGGCCAGGGAGTTGGACTTGCCGCCGACAGAATCGCGGAAATGACAGGGGCTAAAGTGCTAGTGGTAGCCAAATATGATGTCTCCACAGTGATCATCGTGGATGACCTGCTGACTGACAAAACGCGACTGGGAGATAAAATGCTGGGCGCAGTGCTCAACGGGGTGGATCGCCAGCGGCTGGATTTTGTCCAGGAACTCGTTGTCCCCTTCTTGGAGAAACACGATATACCAATCTACGGTGTGCTGCCACTGGAACGGCTCTTCGCCTCTGTCTCCATTGGCGAATTGGCTGAAGCCGTGCAGGGCGAAATCATCTGCCGTCCAGACCTGGCTGATGAACTGGTAGAAAACCTTATGATTGGCGCCATGAGCGTGGATTCAGCCTTGACGTACTTCCGCCGCAAGTTGAACAAAGCGGTTATCACCGGCGGCGACCGCCCCGACATCCAACTGGCGGCGTTGGAAACCTCCACCAAGTGCCTGATTCTGACCGGCAACTTGCGCCCCAATCCACTGATCATCAGCCGTGCCGAAGAGGCCGGCGTGGCTATTATGATGGTCAAGCATGACACGATGACCACGGTGCAACTGGCGGAACAGGCATTCGGCAAGACGCGCTTCCATCAGGAAAAGAAGATCGCCCGCTTTGAGAGCATGCTTGCCGAGCGCTTTGACTTCGACCGCTTATACCGTGCACTAGGCTTGCGGAAGAGTCCATAGATGGTGCATCCTTCGCAATTCTCACAATTTTCCACGGAGGTGGAACAATGACAACTTTGATTGATAACATCGTCGCCCGTGAAATTCTGGATTCGCGTGGCAACCCGACCATTGAGGTCGAGGTCATCCTGTCCGGGGGCGCCGTAGGCGTAGCCGCCGTTCCCTCCGGGGCTTCTACCGGCGTACACGAAGCCTTGGAGTTGCGCGATGGGGATAAATCTCGCTTCGGTGGCAAGGGCGTGCGCAAAGCCGTGACCAATGTGAATGAGACCTTGGCTATCGAACTGGCTGGTTGGGACGCCCTAGATCAGGTGGGCATTGACCAATTCATGTGCGGATTGGATGGCACGCCCAACAAAAGCAATCTAGGTGCCAATGCCATCCTGGGCGTGTCCCTAGCCGTGGCTAAGGCAGCCGCAGCGGCGCTAGGGCTACCCCTTTACCGCTATCTAGGCGGCGTCGCTGCCAGGGTGATGCCCGTGCCCATGCTGAACATCCTGAACGGCGGCAAACACGCTGAAGACAGCACTGACCTGCAAGAGTTCATGATCGTGCCCGTGGGCGCGCCTTCCTTTGGCGAAGCCCTCCGTTGGAGCAGCGAGGTGTACCACCAACTGAAGAAAGTGTTGCAAAGCAAAAAGTACAACACCAATGTCGGAGATGAAGGCGGTTTTGCCCCTTCGCTCCGCAGCAACCATGAGGCAATTGAACTCATCCTAGAGGCTATCAAAAAGGCTGGCTTCGAGGCAGGTAGAGACATCTACATCGCACTAGACCCCGCCGCCAGTGAGTTGTACCAGGACGGTGTGTACATCCTGAAAAAAGAGGGGCGCAAGCTCAGCGGCGCAGAGATGGTGGATTTCTATGCCGACTGGGTCGCAAAATACCCGATTATCTCCATCGAAGACGGCTTGGCTCAGGATGACTGGGAAAGCTGGCGACTCCTTCGCCAGCGCCTCGGTGACCGTGTGCAGATTGTAGGCGATGATTTGCTGGTCACCAATGTCGAGCGCCTGGCGATGGGCATTGAGCGCAAGGCTGCCAACTCCATTCTGATTAAACTCAACCAGATTGGCACACTCACCGAGACCATCGCGGCAGTGGAGATGGCAAAGCGTGCCGCGTGGACAGCGGTGATTTCCCACCGCAGTGGCGAAACAGAAGACACGACCATTGCTGACCTGGCTGTAGCCCTCAATACCGGCCAGATCAAGACCGGGGCGCCCTGTCGTTCCGACCGCGTGGCAAAGTACAACCAGTTGCTGCGCATCGAAGAGGAACTTGCTGACACGGCCATCTACCCCGGCATGGATGCGTTCTACAACATCCAACACAAGTAGGCAACACCACAAAACCGTTCGTAGTGGGCGCTTGCCTGCCTATTGGCAGGAGAGCGCCCACCACAAACGCCCTAGATCGCAAGCATACGGGAGCGTGAACAGTGGCCATCATCATCAAAACCCGTGAAGAGATCGCGGTGATGCGCGAGGCAGGGCGGATTACAGCCAGGGCTCTGGAAGCCATGTGTAAGGCAGTGCGACCTGGCATCACTACCGCTGAACTGGATGCGATTGCCAGGGACATTTTCCGCACCCATAACGCTATCCCGGCTTTCCTGGGTTACCCTAATCCCAACCCGCGTTATGCGAACCATCCGTATCCCGCTACCATCACAGCCAGCATCAACGATGAACTGGTGCACGGCATCCCCGGCAAGCGCATTTTGAAAGAAGGCGACATCATTAGCCTGGATTGTGGCTGCATCTACAATGGCTTTGTGGGAGATGCAGCTGTTACCGTGGGCGTGGGCCATATTTCTGCCGAAGCAGCGCGCCTGATTCGCGTTACCGAAGAGGCATTGTACAAAGCCATTGAAGTTTCACGCGTAGGCAACCGGCTGGGAGACGTGTCGGCTGCCATCCAGGAACATGCTGAACGCCACGGCTACAACGTGGTGCGCGAATACACGGGCCATGGCGTGGGCCGCAACATGCACGAAGACCCTCAAATTCCCAATTGGGGCAAGCGGGGCACCGGCATTCCCCTGCGCGCTGGCATGACCTATGCCCTCGAGCCAATGGTCATCGCCGGGAAGCCTCAGGTGTACGTCAAGCGCGACACCTGGACCGTAGCCACCAAGGACCATAGCCTCTGTGCCCACTTCGAACACACCATCGCCGTCACCGATGGCGACCCGGAGATATTGACGTTGCTATAGCAGAGTTCCCCATTTGTTGCTGCGTGGTCTTTTGCCAACTGCCCAGCAAGCGACCCATCTCGGCTATCATCCCTCGCGCTTCGCGCGGACCACAGTCCGCACATGGCTAGGGGTTGTGGTCCACCCTGAGCAGCAAGGAGTCTGCTCTGAGGCTTATATGGCAACTCGCGCAACCTTTTGCAGCAGCCCGCATCCCACCTCGGCGCATTTGGATTCTCCCCTGCTTCGTTGCTATAATGTCATTTCGTATGACAACCAAGAACAACCGTAATGGAGAAATGAACTGGCTAACCCAACTGGTCCACAACGGTGTGCTCGTCCCGCCAGCACCGGAACCGCGTGGGCTGGTGCTGACGGTGCGCGGGAAGGCAGTGCCGCTCACGCCCAAACAGGAGGAAATGGCATTAGCCTGGGCGAAAAAGCAAGGCACACCCTATATAGAGGACAGCGTCTTTGTGCGCAATTTCCTGCAAGATTTCAGCGCTGCATTGGGCATAGAACCGCCGCTGTCCCTGGAAGAAGTGGACTTTACTCCTGCCATTCAGGCAGTCGAAGCGGAGCGGGAAGCCAAGGCACGGCTGAGCAAGGAGGAACGCAAGGCACAGGCCGCTGCACGTAAAGCCCAACGCGAAGCACTCAAGGAGCAGTATGGCTATGCCATCGTCAACGGTGAACGCACCGAATTGGGCACATACATGGTAGAGCCCAGCGGAATCTTCATGGGGCGCGGCAAGCACCCCTTGCGTGGCCGCTGGAAAGAGGGCCCGCAACAGCACGACATTACCCTGAACTTGAGCCCAGATGCGCCCAGGCCCCCCGGCGAGTGGCAAGAAATTGTCTGGCAGCCAGATGGCTTGTGGGTGGCACGTTGGAAGGACAAGTTGTCCGGGAAAATGAAGTACATCTGGCTGGGCGATACTGCCTCTATACGCCAAGCCCGCGAAGCAGAGAAGTTTGACCAGGCGATCCAACTGCATGCTCAATTGGAGCAGGTGAGAGCAGGCATTCAAGAGGCGTTGGCTAGCCCTGACCCCAAGCGCAGGATGATCGCTACTGCCTGCTACTTGATTGATGTGCTGGGCTTGCGCGTGGGCGATGAAAAAGACCCCGACGAAGCAGACACCGTCGGTGCAACCACGCTGCGCCCAGAGCATGTCACGCTGCATCCCGACGGGGTAGCGGAATTCCGCTTCTTGGGCAAGGACTCGGTGCGCTGGCACAAAAAGGTCACGCTGCCAGAGGCAGTATACCGCAACTTGCAGGAACTGATTCAAAACGCCCGTCCGCCCAACAGCAATTCACGCAACAATGGCAAACGCCATCCCACGCGCGACAAGCCGCAGATCTTCCCTGACATTGATAGCCAGGACGTCAATGCCTTCCTTTCTGAACTATTGCCAGGCTTGACGGCTAAGGTATTCCGCACCCACCATGCCACGCAACTGGTGCAGGAAAATCTAGCCAATGCCAATATCCAGCCAACGGATCCAGAGCATGAGAAATGGCAAGCGGTGAGCATGGCTAACGTACAGGCAGCGATGTTCTGTAATCACACCAAAAAAGCCGCCTCCAATTGGGCTGCTCGCCGGGAAAAGTTTGCCGAGCGAGAGCGCAAAGCCCAGCAACGCGTCGAGGAATGCCGCGCTCAAGTTCAACGATGCAAAGAGGCATTGGCAACGCTACGCCACGAAGCACGCGAGAGGCTTGCCGCCTGCACCACACCGAAACAAAAAGAAAGAACACAAGACGCTTACCAGAAGAAAATAGCGCGCGCTGCGCAAAAACTGGCTGGAGCCCAAGAAAAGCTGCAAAAAGCCATGCTTGCCCTGGGCAAAGTGAAGGCAGAATCCCGGGTAGCCAGGGAAAAGCGCGATTGGAACCTGACCACCAGCCTCAAATCCTATATTGACCCACGCGTCTTGTACCGCTGGGGGCAACGCGTCGAATACGATGTATTGGGGAAGTACTACCCCAAGACCTTGCAACGCAAATTCTCTTGGGTTCGGCAGGCCGAGGAAGCGCTCCAAGAAAACCAATAATTTCTGAAGGACTTCTCCTATGGATGAAAAAGCGATCGCCAATGCCGTGAAGCGTATCCGAGAGACACTGCCACCAGGTGTGATCCTGGTCGCAGCAGCTAAATCGCGCACGGTAGAAGAAGTGCGCGCTGCCATACGGGCTGGCGTCTCGCACGTAGGCCACAACTATGTACAGGAAGCAGCCCAGATGATCCCGCTCATCCCCGAACCAGTGCAATGGCACATGATTGGGCACCTGCAGACGAACAAGGCAAAAAGCGCCGTGCAGTTGTTCGACATGATCGAGACACTGGATTCGTGGCGGCTGGCACAGGAATTAGAGAAGCGCTGTGCAGCCATTGGCAAGGTCATGCCTGTTTTGATTGAAGTCAACAGCGGCCGGGAAGCGAGCAAGACTGGCGTGCTGCCTGAAGAAGTGGAACAACTGGCATGGCAAGTGAGTACCTTGCCACACCTTCGCCTACAGGGTCTGATGACGATGGGTCCGCGCTTTGGCAACCCAGAAGATGCCCGCCCCTACTTTCGCATCACCAGGGAAATCTTCGAGCGCCTGAAAGCAGCGTGCATCCCCAATGTGGAAATGCGCTACCTCTCCATGGGCATGAGCAACAGCTACCTTGTGGCTATCGAAGAGGGAGCGAACATGGTGCGCATTGGAACACTATTGTTCGGAGAACGGGCAGAATAGGACACGCATTACGTTTTACGTATTCCGTTTTACGTATTCCGCATTCCGTGTCAGCCGGGGTATTGTTGGAACAGCCGACCCCAGGGGCTTTCGCGCAGCCACTGCTCTACCACCTTGCGCCCCTTGAGCGGATACCAGAAGTGGTCATGGTAATACTCGCTGGCGAAGATAAAGATGTTGACAATGGGCGTATGGAAGAGCAATTTCTGGAATACGCGGAGCGGAGAACGCCACAGCAACATGCCAGTGCCGGTGCCCAGGTTCACCCCCACCTTAAAGCCCCAGCGTTCGTTCGCCACCTCAGGCATGCCCACGACTTCGATCTCCCGGGGATTGCCCTGCCCCAAGCGGAGCTCCGTAGCACGGGCAATATATGGAATTTGCAGCGGGTCAAAACCCATCATCGCCGCCGCTACGGCATCAATCGCCACTTGATCTGCCGACGCCAGGATGACATCCTTCTGGTAAGGAATGAGCGTGCGTGGCCCCGCCCCACTGCCGGCAGTCGTGCCATCCATGACGGCAAAGATACCCGTGTGGATTTCCTTCTGAATCGCCAGCAAATCCACCAGCGTATCGTGAATCCAGGTATGGGTATAGTGGCGATTTACGTTGAGCAGCCCGCCAAAGGCATTTTTCATCGCGCCTGTGGTTACCGTGTAAGAGTGGGTCTTGACCGTGGGCAAATGGACTATGTTCTTGCCCACAAAGTAGTCAGGGATATAAATGCCCTGCGGATAGACCTTGTCCAGCACCAACATCTTGGCTTTGGGCTTGTACTCAATCCATGTCATATCCTCGGGCTTGAAGTTGTACTTCTTGGGGATGCCATATTTTTCCAACACCGGCCCAAATTTATTGTAGCGGTCGCCCAAGTCGGCAATGGTAACTACCGTCTTGTTGTGCACGCATACCAGGTCTTCAAAGCCTGCCCCGCGCAATGCCAAGATGGTGCCTTCCAATTGCCATGGGGTAGTGTTGGAACCGGGATAAAGCAGATGCCAGCTGATGTTGTCCTTCAGGATTGTGGTAACTGCTGGGTCCAGTGCTTCTCTCATGCCTGCTAGTGCACACAGGCGCTGGTAATCTTCCAGGACAGTCTGCGGCGTAGTGCGTAGAACGGCGACTTTGGATTTGTTTGTCATTTTCTCGTTACCTCCTCATCGGTGGAAATAGCGCAGCAAGCGGTGTAGGAAAACATGACCTCAGAGCGCGAACTCGGCCACTAGGAAGGTATGGTCCGAGGGACGTTCGGCGCGCCGTGCTTCGACATCAATCCAGGCGCGGATGGATTTGTCCGCCAGCGGCTTAGTTGCCCAGATGTGATCCACACGCCAACCAATGTTCCGCTCCAAGGAGTCGCGCACGCGGTAATCCCAGAACGTATACTGTCCGGGTTCCGGATGGTGCTTGCGGAAGACATCCACAAAGCCCCATTCCTTGATCCGTTGCAGGGCGGCGCGCGCTTCAGGATGGAAATCCACGTGTTTTGCCAGCCCTTTGGGGTCGTGTACGTCAATAGGTTCTGGGGCAACGTTAAAATCACCGACCCATACGAGTGGTTCTTGCGGTGAATAGTGGCGATCGAACCACGCACGTAGCCGCGCTAGCCATTCCAATTTGTACTGAAACTGCGGGGAATCCGCGGATTGGCCCTGCGGCACATACGTGTTCACAATGGGGATGCCTCGAATGACCGCGCGGATCAAACGCGCCTCATCGGGCTCCCCACCATCATCCAAGCCATAAGCCACGCCTTCCAGTTCGTGCTTGCTGGCAATGGCAACGCCGGCATAGCCCTTTTGGCCACGAAAGACAACATGATAGCCTATATTTCGGAAAGCCTCTGCCGGGAATTCCGCATCCTGTACTTTGGTCTCCTGCATACAGAGTGCATCAGGGGCTTCCTTTTGCAGCCAGCCAAGCACCAAATCCAGCCTGCTGCGCACAGAATTCACATTAAAGGTGGCGATTTTGAACCTTTCTGCTGACACGTCCTTTTCCTCCAAGGGAAAAGAGGTACCACACAACCGATTTCTCCCTTCGTGGTCTGCTTTTTCAGCACCACGTGAGTTCCGCGTTGCCTGACCTGAACAAAACCCAGACGCTCTAAAGCCCGCACGACTTGTATACCTGATACTCGTCGCAATCTAGGCATAAGTTGCTTCAAAGGTAGTCAGCAGTGGCCGTCCTGTATCAGGCTGTGGAAACTCCTCCAGATACAATTCGGTAGCTTCCCTGAGATTCGCTATTGCCTCTTCAATAGTGTATCCCTGGCTAACTGTGCCCACCTCTGGACACTCCGCCACATATAAATCTTCCTCTTTGTGTATAACCGCGGTGAATGTGCGTACAGTCATACAGCCTCTCCTATATAACTCAAGCGGGTGATGGGATTCGAACCCACGACATTCTGCTTGGGAAGCAGACGCTCTGCCAACTGAGCTACACCCGCAACGATAGCAAAATTATAACCAAGGATAGGATAATTGTCAAAAAATGCCTAGTCCCTCCAATTGCCGTTCCAAGTGCGCTGCAGAACGGAAGACAAGCGCTTTCATGCCCAGCGCTTCCGCTACTGCGGTATTGCGCTCCTTGTCGTCCACAAACAAACACTGCTCAGCCAACATACTCATCTTGTCCAGCGTCCACTGGTAAATCCCCACATCCGGTTTGCGCATGCCAACCCGTGCTGAGTTTACCACCACGTCGAAAACATCCTCAAGGCCATATGTGGCAAGGAGCGCTTCCAAATAAGGCGTTGCATTGCTGAGCAAGGCAATAGCATAGCGCTGGTGCAAACGTCGTCCAAGGGCAACCATCTTCTGGTTCAATTCTTCATAAGCAAAGGGATTATAGCGAAAGGGTTCAAGTTCAGCAGGCACTGTACCATTTAACGCCTTGCCGATCGCTTGCCAATATTGCTCTGCAGAGATCTTGCCCGTGGACACCGCTAACCAATGCTCGCCTGCAAAAAGCAACCCCAGCAATGTGCCTCTGGCTAACCCCAGGTTGTCCTCACAGCGATGTAGAATCTGATCGCGTCGCCTTGTTTTGGTGAACACTCCACCAAAGTCAAAGATGATCCCTGCCAGTGCTGGCTGTTTCACCCTCTACCTCCGCCCTTGCTGCTTGGATGTATACTATATACCGACTACATCATAGGGAGCTTTCGCTCCTTGTCAAACGAACTGGCGAGAAAAGTCCCTCTCCTTCTTTGACAGAAAGCCGCTTATTCTCTACAATGGCAAAGCACTGACAGAGATGAGCAGGGGGAAGGAAACACTGAGCATGAAAATCGTCACGGTGGAACAGATGCGGGCCATTGAAAAGGCTGCTGATGCGCAGGGACTGACCTATGCGGAGATGATGGAGAACGCTGGCCGCGCAGTAGCGAACTGGATGGAACGCCAAGGGGTCAAGGACAAAAACGTCCTGGTGCTTGTTGGGCCAGGCAATAACGGCGGCGATGGCTTGGTCGCTGCATATTACCTGCATCAGGCTGGAGCCTCTGTATCTGTGTACTGCGGCAAACGGGAGACAGCAGACGATGCCAACTGGAAGCGGGTCCAGGACGCTGGCATCCCTACCTACCGGGGTGAAGAAGACGAGCACTACAAAGTGTTACGTCGCTTGACTGCCCGGGCAGATTGGGTTGTAGATGCTTTGCTCGGCACCGGCGTATCGCGACCTATCACAGGTGCGCTTCAGGAGATCCTGAGCACTGTGCGCAAAGAGATAGAGCATAGGAAAGGGGGCAAGGATCCAGAGCCGTTTGTCCAGCCCTTGCCAATGGCGTCGGGGAAAAACCATTCGGCACCTGTGGTGGTTGCGCTGGATGTGCCTTCCGGATTGAACTGCGACAGCGGGGCAGTGGACCCCGTTACCTTGCCAGCCGATGTGACCATCACCCTTGCTTTTCCCAAAGTAGGACTGTTCCTCTTTCCTGGTGCCAACTATGTAGGCGAGCTGGTCATTGCTGACATTGGCATTCCGTCCAAACTAGCCAAGGACATTGTTTTGGAGATGACCACCCCTGCTATGGTCAAAATGCTTTTGCCCCAGCGCCCCAAAAATGGACACAAGGGCACGTTTGGTAAAGTTATGGTTGTGGCAGGTTCGGCGAACTACACTGGCGCTCCATGCCTAGCTGCTAGCGCTGCCCTGCGCGTCGGTGCCGGATTGGTAACGCTTGGCGTGCCTGCCAGCATCCATCCTATTCTAGCCGCCAAATTGAGTGAAGCAACTTTTCTGCTCCTCCCCCATGAGATAGGCGCTCTAGTACCGGAAGCGGTCAAGGTGTTGCAGGAAGGGCTCGGTGGCTATGACGCATTGCTGCTAGGGCCAGGGATCGGGCGAGATGAAAAGACGGTCGAATTTGTCGCCCGCTTGCTGTCCTTGCCCCTAGGGGAGAAGAAAGGGCGTATTGGCTTCGTGGAACCGACGACCGAGCAAGAGGAGAAAGGGGAACCCTTGCCCCCTCTGGTGATTGATGCAGACGGATTGAATGCCCTGTCCGATATCAAAGGGTGGGCACAGTTTTTGCACCTCCATTCTCGTGGGGTAGTGCTCACTCCTCACCCTGGTGAGATGTCGCGTCTCCTAGGCACGACCATTGAGGAGGTAGAGGCTAACCGTATCGCTATTGCCCGTCAGGCAGCCCAAGAATGGGGAGTTGTCGTTGTGCTGAAGGGAGCCTATACGGTCATCGCTTCTCCAAAGGGCATTGCCTATATCAACCCCTTTGCCAACCCCGCCCTAGCCACGGCCGGTACCGGCGATGTGCTGGCTGGGGCGGTAGCCGGCCTATTGGCACAGGGGCTGCCACCTTTTGAAGCCGCTGTCGTCGGGGCTTATCTGCATGGGCTTGCCGGCCAGATGGTCAGCGAAGAGCTCGGGCTGGCTGGTGCAGTCGCTGGTGATTTGCTTCCCAGGCTACCCTTGAGCATCCGCCGAGTTACGGGCGTGTGAGCCAACATGCTGAACACACTGCGCAGAAGGAAGATGAATTTCAGGTATCTGCTATGCCTATAGAAGTGTATGTTGATGACATCGTGCGCCTGCGCAAAGTGCATCCTTGCGGCAGCTACGAGTGGCGCGTGGTGCGCATTGGAGCAGACATTGGCCTCAAATGCCTGGGGTGTGGACGGCGCATTTTGCTCCCGCGCAGCACCTTTGAACGCCGCTTGAAAGCCTTCGTAGCGCGTGCTCCGCGCCCCGGAGATAGCCAACCATCCCTTTCGCAGGACACGGAGCAAACATGAGCGCTTGCCCTGTGGATCCACCACCCGAAGAGAATACCTTTTCAGCCATCTTCAAGAACCGCAACTTCAGGCTGCTGTGGACATCGCAGCTCTTTGGACAATCCGCCCAAAACGCGATCCTCTTTGTACAAATGGTGATGGTCGAAGGGCTGACGCGTTCCAGCGGTCTGGTAGGCTTGATGGTGCTTTTCTACAACCTGCCTTCCATCCTTTTCAGCCTGCTGTCCGGTGTGGTCATTGACCGCTTCCGCAAAAAGAGCATCCTCCTGTTCTGCAATATATCGCGCATCTTTGTCGTCGCTGCCTTCATTTTTTTCCGCCACTATGCGCGGGGCGTTGGTCTGCTCACTGTGGTATACATCTTGACCTTTATCCTCTCCACGATTGGGCAACTGTCTGATCCGGCCGAATCAGCAATGGTGCCTCTGCTCGTTCCACCTCACCAACTGTTGACAGCGAATTCAGTCTTTCACCTCCTTTTCAATGTCGCACAGGTGCTAGGACTGCTATTCCTTGCTCCTCTGGCACTGAAACTGGGCGGAGTAGACGGCGCTTTCGCCACTATTTCCCTGACCTATCTGATCACCGCATTGCTCCTCTGGCCCATATCAACCCATGAGCCACAACCTGATCCGCGGCTCGCACACAATATGTGGCAGAACCTTTGGGATGAATTGAAAGCAGGATGGCAATTCATCATTGCTGAGAAATCGGTGCTGATTGCCATCTGCCAACACGCGCTTATCACCATGCTAACCATGATTATCGCCGTGCTCGCGCCGGGCTTTGCCGCCCGTGTGCTCGGCATGCAACCAACGGATGCCATCTACATCTTCTTCTCCGCAGGACTGGGCATGTTCCTGGTGACCATGTGGACTGGACACTTGGGGCACCGTTTTCGCCGTGATATATTGGTCGCAGTAGGATTGCTGATCACAGGTTTGGCTTTGCTGGGCTTTACCATCATCGCCTGGAACAGCGAAGCCACTGCGAGCACGATACCGAAGCCATCTCAACAGGTGATCTTGCAAGTGATCGCGATGGCTTTGATGTTGGGAGCAGGCGGGACTCTGGCCATCGTAGCAGCACAGACTATTGTGCAAGAACGCTCGCCTATTGCCATACGCGGGCGGGTGATCACGGCAGAATTTCTCTTCGCAAATGTCAGCGGCCTCCTGCCCATGCTGATCATCAGCGGCTTGGCTGACTTCATCGGCATCCCGACGGTCTTGATGGGCTTGACCACTTTAATTATCGTCAGCGCATTATTCAGCCTGCGCATGAGCCTGAAACCCAAGGGGAAACAGTCTCATGTGGACTCTGGATGACACCATAGCAGCCATCTCCACACCCATTGGCGAGGGCGGCATTGGCATTGTACGCTTGAGCGGGCCAGACGCAGGGACAATCCTCCGGAAAGTTTTCCAGCCCGCCAGTAAGGATTTGCAAAGCCCCCGCACTTTCGAGCCCGCATCGCACCATCTGTACTATGGCCATGTCGTTGACCCTGAAACAGGCATCGTTGTGGATGAAGTGCTGGCAACCCTCATGCGTGCACCACGCACCTATACCCGACAGGATGTGGCAGAGATCCATTGCCACGGGGGCATCGTGCCCTTGCGACGCACACTAGAACTAGTGCTGCGCCATGGCGCCCGGCTCGCTCAACCCGGCGAGTTCACCCTGCGCGCCTTCCTCAATGGACGCATTGACCTGGCTCAGGCAGAGGCAGTGCTCGATATTGTGCGTGCCAAAACAGAGGTTAGCCTGCGCGTGGCGATGGAGCAACTTGATGGGCGGATTTCAAGCCAGGTGCGTGCAATCCGTGCCATGCTGTTGGAAGCATTGGCTCACCTGGAAGCATCTCTGGATTTCCCAGAAGATGAAATCCCGCCTTTGGACTTGGCTTCCATTCTGGCACAAGCGAAAGAGCAGATCCAAGCCTTGCTGGCTCAGGCAGATCAAGGTATGATCTATCGGCACGGCGTGCGTACAGCCATCGTGGGAAGGCCCAATGTGGGCAAATCCAGCTTGCTCAATGCATTGCTCCGCACCAGCCGTGCCATCGTTACCCCTATTCCAGGAACAACACGTGACACCCTGGAAGAGACTTTGAACCTGCGTGGTATCCCACTGTGCCTCGTAGATACGGCTGGCATTACCAAAAGCACGAACCTCATCGAAAAGCTGGGCATTGAGCGCAGCCGTCAAGCACTGCAACAAGCCGATTTAGTTCTCCTGGTGCTCGACGGAAGCGAACCATTACGCGAAGAAGATTTCGAACTCGCCAATGCGGTACGGAACAAGAATGTAATCGTAGTCGTCAACAAGATAGACTTGCCTGTAGTAGCGGATGCGAACTCGCTCCTGCCCGAAGCCAAACACGTCTATCTTTCCGCCCTCACGGGCGAGGGATTGAACGTTTTGGAAGATGCCATTATTGAGACCATCTTTTCAGGTCAAGTACAGACATCGGATGTCCCTGTCATCAGCAACCCTAGACATCGCGAAATTCTGAGCCGCGCGCTGACTCATGTCGCTGCAGCGGAGAGTAGCTACCAAGCCCAATTTGCTGCTGATTTGACTGCGATAGACCTCACTGCGGCTGTCAGCGCGTTGGGGGAAATCACCGGTGAAACAGTAAGTGAGGATGTGCTGGACCTTATCTTCAGCAATTTCTGTCTCGGCAAATAGTTGGCGCTTGTCAAAATGCTGCTCTGCGTCTATACTGAAAAATGCAGGAGTGCCCTCCATGCCATACTGAACAGAGTGAAGCATCCCGCTTCCCGCCGCAGAGATCCTGCGCTTTGTTCAGGATGACCCTGGGAGCCCTTCTTCAGACCCGCTACTTATTGGGATTTCGGATTTGAAAATTGCTATCGTCTGCTCATGGCTAAATCAATATGGGGGAGCTGAACGGGTGCTGGAGGTTATCCACGCCATGTACCCCGAAGCGCCTATCTACACGTCCATCTTCTGGCCAGAAGCATTGCCGCCTGCCTATCGAGATTGGGACATCCGGCCCTCCTTCCTCGACCGTTTTCCTTTTATCCACCGCCACCATCAATGGTACCTACCATTCTATCCCTACGCCTTCGAAGGGTTTGATTTTTCGGATTATGACCTGGTATTGAGCATCACCAGCGCTTTTGCCCACGGCGTTATCACCAGCCCCAAAACCTTGCACATCTGTTACTGCCTGAATCCCGCTCGCTTTCTTTGGGATTATCACAACTATGTAGCCCGCGAGGGCGTGGGGCATCTGGTCCGCCTGGTATTGCCATTGTTCCTTTATAATCTGCGGCTCTGGGACCGCCTGGCAGCAGACCGCGTGGATCACTTTCTCGCCATTTCCCACACGGTTCAACAACGCATCCGTAAATTTTACGGGCGAGATGCTGAGGTCATCTACCCGCCGGTTGACGCAAAGCGCTTTTCTCCCTCCGCGGAACGAGATGATTATTTCCTGATTAGTTCCAGGTTGGTGCCTTACAAACGCATTGATCTGGCCGTAAAGGCTTTCAATCAGCTTGGTTTGCCCCTGTACATCATCGGCGATGGACGCGACCGACACGCGCTCGAAACCATGGCTGCACCCAATGTACGATTCCTGGGCCGCGTCAACGATGAGGCACTTGCTCATTATTTGAGCCGATGTCGCGCTTTCATTTTCCCTGGCGAAGAAGATTTTGGCATTGCCCCGCTGGAAGCCCAGGCTGCCGGCCGTCCTGTTATTGCGTATGCTGGGGGAGGCGCATTGGAGACAGTAGTGGAGGGAAAGACTGGGCTGTTCTTCCACGAGCCAACACCCGAAGCGTTGGCGGAGACGGTGCGACGCTTCAACGATGCCGACTTTGACCCTAGCGCTATTCGCGAGCATGCTCTGCGCTTCGACCGCGCCGCCTTCCAGCAAAAATTTGCTGACTTTGTGCGCACGAAATGCGCCAAAGCCAAATCTGCGTAAGGAGACCGTGATGGAACTGCGCCAATACTGGCAAATTGTCCGCCGTAGGCTGTGGATCGTGATCACGTTGCTGCTTGTTGTTTTTCTGGTCAGCCTGCTCACGCGTACGACCCGCAGGCCGACTTACGTCGCCTCGATGCGCTTCCTGATGGGTTTGGAACCAGAGGCCAAAAGTGGCGAGTATTATACGTATGACAAGTATTACACCTGGCTCACTGCCGAGTACCTGGTGGATGACGTCTCCGAACTGGTGCGCAGCACCGCCTTTGCCCAGGCAGTGAGTGAGCAGCTTGCCAGCGCTGGGATCCAGGTACCTGCTGGAGCCATTCACGGTGCAACTCAGCCCGGCACACTGCACCGCATTCTGACTGTGAATGTGTTTTGGAGCAATGCGGAGCAGCTGGCGGATATCGCCAACGCCATCGCTGCTGTCCTGCCTGCGGAAATCACCCGACACTTTGCCCAGGTAGGCACAGGTGGCGTCTACGCCAGCCTGATTGACCCGCCGGTAATCAGCGCCGTGGGACCAAGCCTAAGGGAGAAATTGGATATACCGATGCGCCTTTTTCTGGCGCTGGCTGCAGGCATCGCCTTGGCTTTTGTGCTAGATTACCTCGATGACACAGTCCGGGACAAAAAGGAACTGGAGCAAGGCGGGCTAGATGTTTTGGCGGAAGTCCCACCGCTGAGAAAAGCCTGGTGGAAGCCCCCACGCAAACGCTTACCCTAATCCTTTGTATCAATGCTAAGGTTGTGCTAAAATAGATTATCAATCGCTCATCGCATCATTGGGATTGCATCTACTTTGGGAGGATTCAGTGGAACTGAAAAGTTATCTCAACGCTCTGGTCAAGCGTAGTTGGATTATCTTGCTCGTTGCGGTGATCACAGCCAGCAGCGCCTTTGTCTTCAGCAAGATGCAGACGGTCATCTACCGCTCGAGCATACAGTTGAACGTCTGGCCAGGCCGCCCGGACTGGGGATTGCAGCAGACGATTAAAGGTCTGATGCGCAATTACAGCGGCCAGATTAAATCGCGCAACACCGCACAGGCGATCATTGACCGTCAACATCTTGACTTGACCGTGGATGATGTGCTGGACAAGATGACCGTCAGCCCTATCGAGTCAGATTTTCTGATTCAGATTGATGTGGATGATATAGACCCGCAACGCGCCCAAGTGATCGCCCAGACAGCAGCCGAGGTTTTTGTCGAGAATATCAGAGTGTATATGCTGGAGCAAGACAAACGCGACCGAGTGGATGTCTTTATCCGTGATGACGCTACGCCGGGACGCGTATTCTGGCCCAAGACCGGGCTACTGGTGATTGCCGGCGGACTCTTCGGTCTGTTCGCCGGAGCGCTGGTCATCCTTGGCTTAGAGTGGCTGGCAGCAGACATCATCCGCGACAGCCGGGATGTGGAACGGCATGCTGGCTTACCCGTGTTAGGCTCTATACCCAAAATAGTAAAATCCCAATGACAAATGACCAATGGTTCAACTTCCTGTTCTCTGGGATTGAGGCATTGGACTCTTGATGGAGAATGATCACATGACTGAAAAGCAAACGGCAGCATCAAGCGACTTGCTGGTTACCCTTTCCAGCCCTCGCTCGCCCATCAGCGAGGCTTACCGTACACTGCGCACGAACTTGCAATTTGTCAGCCTGGATAGGCCATTGCGCACGCTATTGATCACCTCCCCAGGGCCTGAGGAAGGCAAATCTACCCTACTGGCTAACCTGGCCATAGCGATTGCCCAAGGGGAGAAAAAAGCAATTATGGTGGATTGCGACCTGCGACGGCCCAGCCTGCACAGGTTATTCGGCCTGGATCATCAGAGGGGGCTGACCACCATGATGTTGGATGACAAGGCTCTCACCGATCCCCCACTGCAAGAAACGGGCGTGCCTGGTCTGCAACTGCTTGCCAGTGGACCCCTGCCACCAAGCCCGCCAGACCTCCTGGGTTCGCAGCGCATGGACCGGGTGCTGACTGTGCTAAAAGAGCGTGCTGATATGGTGCTGCTCGATGCCCCTCCGGTAATCGCGGTGAGCGATGCGACCATCCTTGCCACAAAGGTAGACGGCGTGCTGCTCGTTGTCAGCGCTGGCCAGACGAGACGGGACAGCGTACAAGCAGCGAAAACGCGGTTGGAAAAAGTCAATGCCCGCCTGATCGGGGCAGTACTGATGAACGCACCTCTGGACACCAGCCTGCAACAGTATTACTACACCAGGCAGGAGAAAGGATAGAGTCCATTCTATACAAGGGAGCAAGGAAATGAAAGGCTTAATTCTGAGTGGAGGCAAAGGTACACGTTTGTATCCTCTTACCTACACCTGCGCCAAGCAGTTGGTGCCCATAGCCAACAAGCCCGTCCTATTTCGCGTGATTGAAGCCATTAAAGAAGCGGGCATCACGGACATTGGCATCGTGGTAGGCGACACCGCCGCAGAGATTAAGGAAGCCGTGGGAGATGGTTCCCGCTGGGAGGTGAACATCACGTACATTCCACAAGAAGCACCGCTGGGGCTGGCACACGCCGTCAAAATCGCTCAGGATTTCCTTGGTGAGGAACGCTTTGTGATGTTCCTGGGAGATAATGTGATCCAGGGTGGCATTTCTGGATTGGTCAAACAGTTCGAGTCAAATGACTACAATTGCCAGATCGTCCTGACCCGCGTCGCTCATCCTCAGCAGTACGGCGTGGCGGTGTTAAAAAATGGCGCGGTCGTCCGCCTAGTTGAAAAGCCCCGCGATCCACCGAGCAATCTGGCTTTGGTGGGCATCTACATGTTCGACCATCACGTCTTTGAGGCAGTGAATAACATCCGACCTTCCTGGCGTAATGAACTGGAAATTACCGATGCCATCCAATATTTGGTAGACCACGGCTACAAGGTATACCCCTACATCCACGAGGGATGGTGGATTGACACCGGTGCTCCCGGGGATATGCTGGATGCCAACCGACTCGTCCTGGATGAGTTGCAGCCCAAAGTAGAGGGGTATGTGGATCGCGACTCAAAACTGATTGGCAAAGTTACTATCCAAAAGGGTGCTGAAATCATCGGCAGCGTGATCCGTGGGCCGGCGATCATTGGCGAAGAGACACGCATCGTCAACTCATACATCGGGCCATTCACCTCTATCTACCACCACGTTGTAGTAGAAAAAAGCGAGATTGAGCATTCCATCGTCCTGGAGCACAGTCGCATTATAGACATCCCCCAACGCATCGAAAACAGCCTTATCGGGCGCAATGTGGAGATCGTCCGTTCACCCTTGCTGCCCAAAGCCTACAAAATGACCCTTGGCGATCACAGCAAGGTGGGCTTGCTATGACGAGTTTCTCTCCCGTTCGTAGTGCACACTTCAGTGCGCCATATCTAATGATGAACATTTGTAGCGCGCCATTCAGTGCGCCTTAGTTTCATTGTGGAGGATGTATGAAGACAACCCTCGTGTATCCCGGCATCACGGGCAAAGGCTTTAACAGCCTAGGGCAAGGCATGGATTCAGGTTGGATCAGCCATGGCTTAGCCATGCTGGCAGCCTGCGCCAAACAAAAGGGCTTTGAAGTGAATTTGCTTGACCTGCGTGCTATGCGCGACTGGGACCACTACCGCGAAGAATTGCTGGCACGCCAGCCAGATGTAGTCGGCGTGAGCATGATGAGCGTGGACTATAACCCAGCGATGCAGTGCTTGCAGATTGTGCGTCAGGTACTGCCTGAAGCAACCACCATCGTAGGTGGCCCTCACCCCACCCTGATGCTGGATGAAGTGAAAGACGACCCTCGTATAGACCACATCTTCCTGGGCGAAGCCGAGATCACTTTCCCCGAGTTCCTCGCTCGTCATCAGCGGGGAGAACCATCGGAGCGCATCATCCCTTCGATACATCCTGACCTAGACGCCCTCCCCTTCGCCGACCACGAGTTCTTTCTGGAGGAATGGCGCAAATGGGGCTACAACCTGAATTCGCCTGAAGCACCATTCGTGCCGGAATTGCCGCCGCCTTTCGTCACGGTCATCGCGGGCCGAGGCTGCATGTACAACTGCAGCTATTGCCAGCCAGCCGAGCGCCTCATCTTTGGTCGCCAAGTGCGGAGGCGCAGCGTGGCGAATGTCATGGCTGAACTAGAAGAACTGCGCGCCCGCTACCATTTCAACAGTTTCATGTTCCATGACGATTGCCTAACCGAAGACCGCGATTGGGTCATCGAATTCTGCCAAGCCTACCGCGCCGCTGGCTTTACCCAGCCCTTCTTCTGCCAAAGCCGCGCAGACATCATCGTCAAGAACGAAGACATGGTGAAGATGATGGCTGAAGCAGGCTTGCGCGGCTACCTGATTGGTTTTGAGAGCGGCAGCGACCGCGTGCTCAAGTTCATCCGCAAGGGCACCAAACGTTGGCAGAACCTGGAGGCAGCGCGCATCTGCAAAAAATATGGCATTTCCATCTGGGCAAATTACATGCTGGGCTTGCCCACTGAGACCAAGGAAGAGGTCATGGAGACCATCAGCATGTTGAAGCAAATTGACCCGGACTATTACAGCCCAGCCTTCTACACGCCCCATCCCGGCAGTGACCTGTATACCTATTGCCTGGAAAATGACCTATCCCTTATCAAGAGCCACGACAGTTACCGTCGCAATCCCAATGAACCCAAAATCAAAGGGATAGATTACCAGTGGCTGCAATGGGCATTGGCAGAATCGCAACGCCGCACCTTGCCCAATCAATTGCGCCGCCAGGTGCGCTACTACTGGAAGCGCTATGCCCAGCCCCGGAAAATCGCGCGCAAACTGCGCCAACTGGTCACTGGAAGCACAGCCTAAGAAGGAGTAACCGCATTGCGCAACCTACTCATCGCCGGCGGGGCCGGCTTCATCGGCAGCAACTTTGTGCATTATATCCTGGAGAAATATTCGGACTATCGCGTGGTC
>Ga0315298_1002361_pt1 | contig 32179 bp, 31 predicted proteins | sample WHS_1_MG_FD_203077 | JGI IMG/M metagenome (GOLD analysis project Ga0315298, IMG submission 203077) | Extremophilic microbial mat communities from Washburn Hot Springs, YNP, Wyoming, USA - WHS_1_MG | ecosystem: Environmental > Aquatic > Thermal springs > Hot (42-90C) | place: USA: Wyoming... | reverse complement strand
ACCAGGGCCGACGCATCGCCTTCGAGGAAGCCCCGGGCCAATGCGTGGTGCTCAGGGTGAAGAACGTGAGAGCGAAGGCTCAGCCAGACCCTGGGCTGGCTGAGCCTTCGGCCCGGTCCCCCCTCCCGAGCGAGGGCAAGTCCGAGAGCATGAACAAGGCGGCGAACGACGGCAACCGCAAGTCGCATCGACCAGCAGCCGATCATCCTTGGCGTCGACCGCACGTGGTGTCAAATTCACTGAACCGTTAACGTGACATTTTCACTGGACAACGACACCCTTGCGGCAGCCGGAGTTTTGAACGGCGAGAAGGGACTACCTGCCGAAGGATAGCGGGATGGTCACGTCGAAGAAAGCCTTTGCGGGAGAGGGCTCAGGGCTCACGGAACATGATAAGAGGTCAAGCAGACGGCCCGGCACCATGCCGGGGAGTCTTGGATGCGTTCGACACGGCACCTGGGAAAGCAACGGTCGACTCGTGGCCGGCGGCTAATCACAACCCATCCCCACATCCACCACCATAGCCGCCGCCCACCGGTCGACCATTGTCTGCCCCGTTTGGAGACGGTTCGCGAACCGCCCCTACTGCCTTGCCGGTCGCCGTGCTTTGGTTCCCCGGCTGCAAGGTGTCCTCGGTAGCCCGTTGTCTTCACACCCTGCATCCAAAGCGAGTATAGCCTCCGCCGATTATGCTGTCAATTAGTATTGGTTGCAGTTCGGTTGCAACAGTAGGCGCTATACCGGAGAGTGTTGAATAACGCGGCGCCACCACAAGCAGTAGTAGGGCAACAAAGCTATCAGGCACTACATGTTGTAGGGCTGTCCTGCTATTCAACACTCTCATACCGAGCGGTTGACAGATGGACGCGCTCTAGTATATGGTAGGACACAAGCGACCTACCAATCTGCCGCCTGAAGGAGGGAAAGGAAATCGACACGGTAAAGTGCTTTCAGAGAGGAAACGGGGCGGTGCAGGTCATCCTCGTCGGACTGATGGTAGCCATGGCTCTTTCCCCTTGGTCCCGCCCAACATATGCCGAGACGCCTCCTGGCAATCTAATCCAGAATGGCTTGTTTGAGCGCTTCGTCACCTATGGCAATATCACCATCGGCGAGCACTGGGCTCCCTTTATCATTAGTGGCGAGGTGTTCTTCAACCGAAATGGCTTCGAGCCCGGTCAGCAATTGCAGTCCTTCGGCAAGGCGTTCGTCGCCGGGATCTACCAGCAAGTGGGTGGCGCGGTACCGGGCGCTACATACTATGCCTATGTAGGGACGGCCTCGAAATATGGCCCCAATGATTCAGGTTGCTTGAACGGTCACGTTGCGCGCACTATCGGAATCGATCCGTATGGTGGAACCGACCCGACGTCGCCAAGCATCGTTTGGGGTTCTGAAACATGGAAAGATGGGTGTGGATGGGAGTGGAAAGACGATCCAAAGGCCAACGCACCAAAAGTGCGTGCGGTGGCGCAGAGTGACAAGCTCACCCTATTCATCAAAGTGACCTATATCAACAACGACCTTGAGGCAAAGGCCTGGCTGGACGACGCGGCGATGATCCGCGATAATTCCGTGCCGATCGTCCCCGTCGGCCCGCCGACCGAGACGCCGGTGCCGACGCCAGCGCCAACCGAAACGCCAGCACCAACCCCTACACCGGAGGACACGGCTACGCCGACGGTCACCCCTACGCTGGAAGACACGGCTACGCCTGCGGCCACGATCACGCCAACACCCCCGCCTGCCGTGACGCCGACGGCCACATCTACCTTGACACCGAGTCCCCTGCCGACGTCGACGCCGACGTCTACAGCCACGGTCACCACCACGCCGACGCAGACCTCGACACCCAGTCCCACAACTACACCCACATCGATGCCAACGCTTCTCTCAGGGCTAAACGCCGTCGGCGGCGATTCGTCCTTAGGCTGGCTGGTAGGCTTCGGTTCGCTGGGCGTAGTTCTCGTTGGTGGGTGGTACGTCTGGTCGCGGCGGCGTCCGTAGCTCGCTGAATCCGACACTCGCTGGCGATTGTGGCACGTAAGATGCGCTGTACGTCACGATGCGGAAATTGTAGTATCGATCCTGGAGGTGAATCGTGAGATTGAAGCTGCTGAAGATCTTTACGGCGCTAGCTGGGTCCCTGGCCATAGTTGGCGCTGTGAACTGGGGACTGGTGGGATTGTTCAAATTCGACTTGGTGCGACGCGTCTCTGGGCGGGCCGAGTTGTTCAGGCGGACCGTGTACGGACTGATCGGTCTGAGTGGCTTGTGGCTGGCGACCCAATGGGTGGTGTCGATGGCCTCGATTGCGACCGGGGTTGGTCCCCGGGGCCGGACGGTGACGGTTCCCAAACGATCGATTGTGGGACAGCGGCTCCCGCATCTGGAAGGTGAAACGCTTACTGGCAGGAAGGTCAGCTTGCCCAGCGATGCCGAGGGCAAGATTGCCCTTCTGGTGATGGGCTTTTCCTATGATGCGCGGTGGGATGTCGAGGACTGGGTCGAGAACTTCCGTGACCGTTTTGCCGACCGTAATGATGTGACCTTCTACGAGATGCCGATGATCGGGGGCATCGCGCGCTTGGCCGCGCCCATGATCGACGCCGGCATGCGCCGGGGGACACCTCGTGATCTGCAGGACCATGTCGTGACGGTCTATGCCCAAATGGGGCCGATCCGGCGGGCTCTGGGGGCCTCGGACGGCAGCGATACTTGGGTCTATCTGATCGACCGGGACGGCACCGTGCTATTTCAGGCCCACGGCCCGTGGGACGAAGAGCAGTTCGCCGGTCTCACGCAGGCGGTCGAATCGGCGACCAGACCTGCGCCGAGCGATGGCCAGTCAGAGGCTGAGGACCATGGCATTTGGCCGTAGGTGTCAACTAGCACGGGGACGGGCCATCAGCGAATAGGAGACACAGATACACGAATGGTCGTCATGTCCTACCTGTCGTCCTTTCGGACCCACTGAGTGAAAGGGGGCACGAACGGTCGTAGGGGGTAAACAGATGCAAGGGCTGGCGCCCTGCCAGCCCTTGCCGTGCCAGCGCCATACTTCATGGGCACGAATGCCGCTAGTGTGGCAATGTCCGGCACGGAGGCCGGACGCTACGTTATGCCATATCGGCATGGGGTTTGAGTACTGCATGCCACAGGCGATTACATCCACCACCAGCCTAGTACGCTCTCGCAAACAGGACGCGCTTCTTGCTCGATTTCCCGTCGCAGATGCAGGTGCCAATCTCCCCGGGCTGATCGAAGGGGATACAGCGGATCGTCGCTCCCGTCTCGGCCTTGATCACTGCTTCACAATTCGGATCGCCACACCAATGGGCCAGGATGAATCCAGGCCGGTCACGCAGGGCAACTTTGAACTCGTCGTAGGTCTCTGCTTTCGTCGTCCGAGCTTCCCGGAAGCTCAGAGCGCGCTGGAAGAGGTCTTCTTGCAATCTCTCCAGCACTTTGTCCACGGCTGCCGGCAGTTCGGCTAGGGGCGCGGTAGCCTTAGCTCGTGTATCCCGGCGCACCAACATCGCCTGGTTGGCACGCACGTCGCGGGGCCCGATCTCCACGCGCAGCGGCACGCCGCGCAGCTCCCATTCGCTGAACTTCCAACCGGGGGTCTTGTCGGACCAGTCGACTTCCACGCGGAACCGGGTTTCCAGCGCCTGCCGGGCCTTGTCCACGGCCTCGCGAACGGGCTGCTCGTCGGCGGCCTTACCTGGAATTGGGATGATCACTACCTGCGTAGGTGCGACCCGCGGCGGCATGATTAGCCCTGAATCGTCGCCATGGACCATGATCACCGCGCCGATAGTGCGCCAACTCAAGCCCCAGCTCGTGGTCCAGACGTGCTTGCGGATGCCATCCATATCCTGGAAAGTGATATCGAAAGCGCGGGCGAAGTGCTGCCCAAGGAAGTGAGAGGTGGCCGACTGCAGGGCCTGCCCGTCTGGCATCAGCGCCTCGATGCTGTATGTCGCCTGCGCGCCAGGGAACTTCTCCGCCTCTGTCTTCTGTCCGGGGATCACGGGGACAGCCAAGTCGTTCTCCACGAAATCTCGGTAGATCCGTAGCATTCTCAAGGTCTCATCTTCGGCTTCTTCCTCGGTCCGGTGGGCTGTATGCCCCTCTTGCCAGAGGAACTCGGTAGTGCGCAGGAAGAAGCGAGTCGCCTTCTCCCACCGCAGCACGTTGCACCACTGGTTAAGGAGCATGGGGAGGTCACGCCAGGACTGAATCCACTTGGAGTACATCGTCCCGAAGATCGCCTCGGAGGTGGGCCTGATCGCCAGCCTTTCCGTCAGCTTCTCGTCCCCTCCCTGCGTGACCCAGGCCACTTCTGGGGAGAACCCGGCCACGTGCTCGGCCTCTTTAGCCAAGAGGCTTTCAGGCATGAGCAAAGGGAAGTAGGCATTCCGGTGGCCGGTGGCCTTGAAGCGGGCGTCCAGCAGGCTTTGCATGTTCTCCCACAAGGCGAAGCCATAGGGGCGAACCACCTGAAACCCATGAATCTGCCAGTAGTCGGCCAGCTGGGCCTTCATGATCACTTCGGTGTACCAGCGAGAGATATCCTCGCTCTTCTTTGTCAGTTCGGTGACAAAGTCCTTGTTTTGGTCTTGCACTTTGGTTTCCTCTTCTTGATGCCTATCCGACAACGTAGGGCGGGGGCTTGTCCCGAGCTGGCTTACGAGCGGGGGATCACAGCCCCCGCCCTACACATTCGGTTGTTGGATGAATTCTCAACGGCTTGGAAGCGCCTCCTCTACCCACTCGATGGCGAGCTCGCCCAGCTTCTCAGGGGTAGGCACGCCGGTTTCGGGGTCCCAGCCCATCAGCCGGTAGTAGGCGTGCTTGGCCCTTTCGACTTCTTCACGGTTCATCGGCTTGTTGCTTAGCGCCCCTTCGGTAGTCCCCGTGAAGAAACGCTCCGGCAGGCGATCGTCGTCTGCGGTCAGCCCTTCGCGCACGTTCAAGGCGCGGTTCATGGTGATCACACGCTCGCCCAAGAGCATTAGCTCCCAAAGAGAGGTTTTCCAGCCGGTGACAGCGACCGTCATGTCCACAAGCTGTTGGGCGTTCCAAGGCAGGAATGTGCACATCACGAGGCAATCGCGGGCGATCGCGAGTTGGTGCACGCGAGCAAAGACCCCCACCTTGCGGTAGCTGAGGTCGTCGGCCCGCATGGGCTCGAGAATACCCAAAGTCTTCAGACCCTCCCCCACGCGTTGCTCGGCCATCGTGTCGTGAAAACCGGTGCCGTGGTCAGCACCAACGGCAGCGACGGCATAGCCCAGACCGAGTCCCCGCTTGAGACGCGGCTCGTGCATGCCAAACTCGACGCCCTTGACCTGCAGAGAGTATCTGTCGGCGTCCAGACCGATGCGCCGCGCGGCGATGCGCGAGCCTTCGGCGAGCACATCGCCCAAACCGCGGCGGCGCGCGATCATCTCCAGCATCTTCAGCATCGCCGGGGCATTACCGAAGCGCAGTTCGAGCCCCTCGGTGTCCTCCAAAGTGAGCAGGCCGTTCTCGAAGCATTCCATAGCAAAGGCCATCGTACCGCCGGCCGAGATCGTGTCAAGAGAGTAGGCATTACAAAGCTGGTTAGCCATTGCCACGGCCTTCAGGTCGCTAATGCCACAATTAGAGCCGAAAGATGCCAGTGTCTCGTACTCTGGGCCGCCGTAGGCCGGATCGACGTTGTAGGGATCGTCGACCTTGACCACCTTCTTGCAGCGGATCGGGCAGGCATAGCAGCCTTCCATGCCCACGCCGATGGTCTCCTTGACGGTCTCGGCTGAGATCTGCTCGGCGGCAGCAAAGTAGCCGTCGCGGAAGTTCCGCGTGGGAAGGTTCCCCGTGAGCGTGCTTCCCTGCAGCGCCACGCCAGTCCCATACTCGTGCATTGCCAATGCCAGCTTCTCGTAGTTGGCGGCCAGCCACTTGCCCATCTCGCGCACCTTCACCGGATCGGCCGCTTCGGGCGTCTGATGGCCGCGGACGGCGATAGCCTTGAGGTTCTTAGAGCCCATGACCGCGCCGGTGCCACCCCGGCCTGCCGCTTCCTTCAGATCGTTGATCACGCAGGCGAAGCGCACGCGGTTCTCCCCGCCCGGACCGACTTGGGCAACGCGGATCAGGCGGTCGCCAAGCTCAGAACGGATCATCTCCTGCGTTTCTTTAGTGTTCTGGCCCCAGAGGTGCGAGGCGTCCCGGATCTCGACTTCGCCGTCGTGAATCCAGAGATAGACTGGGTGCTCGGACCGGCCGGTGATCACGATGGCATCGTAGCCTGCCCGCTTGAGCTCGGCTCCCCAGAACCCGCCAACCTCCGACTTGGCTGCGCCACCAGTGAGGGGCGACTTCGTGCCCACGCAGTTGCGGCCGGCGCCTCCTAACGGCTGGCCAGTCAAGACACCCGGGGCGAAGACGAGGACGTTATCTGGGCCAAAGGCGTCGACCCCGCGCGGCAGCTCCTTCAGCAGGTAGTAAGCGACTACGCCGGCACCGCCAAAGTAGCGGCGGTAGAAGATGTCACCGGGCTCGTCGACGCCGATATGCTGGTTAGAGAGGTCTACTTTCAGGATCTTGTTCCAGTAGCCGTACGTCATGGTTCACTCCCTCCTTCGATCGGGGGAAAGAACAGCACCGTGTCTCCGTCGCGGAGCGCATGGTCCTCTTCAACCAGTTGCCCATCGATACTGACTTTCCACACTTCGCCATCCTCAAAACCAATCGCCCGCCCAAAATCGCCCACGGCAGCGCCCACCGGCAGGACAAGGGTAATAGACTCCTCCCCCTTGGGCAGCCGCCGCCGCAAATCACCATAAAGCTTCGCCGTGACACGCATGTTTAGTCTCCGAGCTCTCGCCAGAACCGGCGATCAAGAGGGTGTTGTAAAGGATTATAGGCTAGGGTAGGCTAGGGGGTCAAGCCAGCGGAGCAGTATGCGGCGATTCAGAGTCCTGTCACGCTGAATCAACCTTGGGCCGCTTCAGCATCTTTGTGGGCTCCCACGGTCCGCTTTGGGCGAATTCGCCTGCCGAGCAACGCTCAAGCGGGCGCTGCTGTCTGGAGGAAGGAGCGATGATTGTCACTAGCTTACGCTCGGTGGTATAATCTGACCGTCAGGGTGCGGTACGAATTCGGAAAAAAGGAGCACGAGATGATCGGTTTTACCCTCACCGAGGAGCAAGAAGACCTGCGGCGGTTGGCACACCGGTTTGCCGAAGAGGAAATCAGGCCCGTGGCCCAGCTGTATGACGAAAAAGAGGAAATGGCTTGGGACGTGTTGAAGAAGGGCCACGAGATCGGCTTGCATTCGTACCACTACCCCGTCGAGTATGGCGGTGGTGGTATCGAGAGCCTGCTTACAGAGTGTTTGGTCTCCGAGGAACTGGCTTGGGGATGCGCCGGCATCGCTACGGCGCTCGGAGGCACGAGCCTAGCGATGCTACCGGTGATGATTGCCGGCAACCCCGAGCAGAAGAAGAGGACGATCTCCTATATCTGCAGCCCGGGACTGCACCTCGCGGCGATGTGTCTGACCGAGCCAAACGCTGGCTCCGATGTTGCCGCGGCACAGACGACGGCGAGACGTGACGGCGATTACTACGTGCTCAACGGCGTGAAGTGCTTTATCACTAACGGTGGCGTCGCTGACATCCACATCGTCTACGCCAGCACCGACCGCAGTCTCGGCGGCAAGGGATTGACGGCTTTCATCGTTGACAAGGGTACCCCTGGCTTGACCCAAGGCAAGAAAGAAAAGAAGATGGGCATCCGCTCCTCGCATACGGCAGAGGTCTGCCTTGAGGACTGCCGCGTGCCCGTCACGAACCGCCTTGGGGAAGAGGGGCAAGGCTTCTTCATCGCCATGAAGATGCTGGAGAACTCCCGTCCCAGCGTGGGGGCACAGGCCGTGGGCGTCGCGCGGGCAGCCTACGAGCTGGCCCTTAGCTACGCTAAGGAGCGCGTGCAGTTTGGCAGGCCAATCGCGCGACAACAAGCTATCGGCTTCATGCTCGCTGATATGGCGATGGCCGTAGAGGCCGCCCGTTTGCTCGTCTGGCGTGCAGCCGCTGCCGCCGACTCGGGCAAGGGTTGCAACCTAGAGGGCAGCATGGCGAAGTGCTTTGCCGGAGACACGGCGATGAAGGTTACCACCGACGCCGTGCAGATCCTCGGTGGATATGGCTACATGCGTGAGTATCCGGCCGAGAAGTGGATGCGCGACGCCAAGATCATGCAGATCTACGAGGGTACCAATCAGATTCAGCGCGTGGTTATTTCCGGTATGATCACGGCCTAAGGTGTTGTTCAGTCGCTGGAGACTCTGGCCTAGCGTCGGAGGGCAGCGCTGCCTGCCCTCCTTTTCTGTCCTACGCGGCAGCGTAGCGCGGGTACAGGCTTCCATCATACTTCAGGAGGACGTGTCATGATCAGGTTGGTCTATGTTTGCCGCCGACTACCGAGCCTGTCCCGAGAGGAATTCCAGGGCTACTGGCGCGAGAAGCACGGCCCGCTCGTTGCCAAGCACGCGACAGCGATGCGTATCCATCGCTATGTCCAGACCCATACTATCGCCGAGATCACCGATGGCACGCTGCGAGAAGGCTTTGGGCAGACTGCAGCCTACGATGGCGTAGCGGAGCTTTGGTGGGACAATTTGGACGAGCTGACGGCTATCGCTCAGGCGCCCAAAGGACAACAAGCTTGGCAGGAACTGCTCGATGACGAGCGCAACTTCATCGATTTCCCCCGCTCCTCCATGTGGCTGGCGACGGAGTTGCCCCAGGTCAATCCTACGCCAGAGAACATCGTGGCCAGAGAGGAAAACACGATTATCAAGATCTTCTACGTGTTCCGTCATCTGCCAAGTCTATCTCTCGAAGAAGCCCAGCTCTACTGGCGCATGAACCACGGTCCGCTGCTACGCCGGTGGGCGCAGCCCGCGCGCATTCGTCGCTACCTGCAGGTGCACATGCTGCCGGGTCCTCTCAACGATCTAGTGCGTGCGCCATACGGGGCGATGGAGGAACCATATACCGGTCATGCCGAGCTTTGGTACGACCGGCTGGACCTGGCGGCGTCGGCGACCGGGCCTGAGTACATGCGGGCGATGCAGTTGTTCGCCCAGGATGAGGCGAAATTCATCGACTTTTCGAAATCTGCGATGTGGTTCGCCAAGGAACATGTCTTTGTGGACCGCTAGCCGGCATCCTTCGCGCAGGCGCCTGCCCGGTTGGGCGAGGTAAACCTCGCCGTTACCTGCCGGGATGGGCGCCAGGCTAGCTGCAAATTGATTGGCTTGGCGCCAGGTGCTATACTCCCGAGAAGTGGCTGTTGTTTTTCATCATGAGAGGAGGTTCGCCGTGTTCGAGACGAGGATCACGAAGCTGTTTGGCATCAAGTACCCCATCGTCGGCGGGGCCATGCACCCACTATCAACCCCGGAGTTCGTCGCCGCCATTTCTAACGCCGGCTGCCTAGGCATTATGGTTTCGACTCTTACCCAAACGCCGGAAGAACTGCGCGAAGCAATTCGCAAAGTCAAGTCCCTAACCGACAAGCCTTTTGGCCTGAACATTAACCTGTTTCCTTCCGTTACGCCGGTCAAAACCGAGGACCTGATCGCCGCGGCGGTCGAGGAAGAGGTGCCGGTAATCGAGACTTCCGGCCGCAGTCCGGAGCCCTACATCCAGCTCCTCCGCTCTGGCAAGGGCAAATATATCCACAAGTGTGCCCGCCCGCGAGACGCCGTCAAGGCGGCCTCTTTGGGTGCCGATGCCGTAACCATCGTGGGCTGCGAATGCGGGGGCCATCCTGGCCTTGATGATGTGACCACGATGGTGGTCGCGCCCATGACGGTCGACGCTGTTTCCATTCCGGTCATCGCGGGCGGTGGGATTGTCGATGGACGCGGGTTGGTCGCTGCTCTCGCTCTGGGCGCCGATGGAGTAATCATGGGAACGCGGTTCATGGCGACTAAGGAGTGCGCGATACACGCCAACATCAAGGAATGGATGCTCAAAGCTACCGAGGCCGACACGATGATCATTGACCGAAGCCTGCGCAACAACACCAGAGTGGCAAAGAACGAGCCGGCACTGAAAGTAGCCGAGCTAGAGGCCAGAGGTGCCACACTGGAAGAGTTGCTGCCCTATATCTCCGGTACGCTTGGTCGGAAGCTGCTGACCGAGGGCGACATGAACGCTGGCATCCTGGCGGTTGGCCAGGTGGTTGGGCGAATTCGCGACATTCCCACGATTCAAGAGGTCGTCGAACGGGTCATGAGCGAGGCCGAAGAAGTCCGTCAAAGGCTCAACCGGTGTTAGGAGGCGAGTCGCTAACTGGATAGCCAGAGCACATCGCCGCAAGGCATCTCCGTCCTCTCCTTGCTAGCGAAGACAGCGTACTCCTTCTTGGACTCGCCCACGGTCGTGTTCTCGCCGTGGCCGGTGTTGATTACCGTGTCGTCCGGGAGGGTGTAGATCTTCTCGCGAATGCTGGCGACGATCTGCTCGAAATCCTGTGACGTCGCCGTCTTGCCTGGACCGCCCGGAAAGACCGTGTCGGCGCCAATAAGCTGCTTCCCAGAAAGCAGACAAATGCTGCCGGGAGTATGTCCCGGCGTGTGGATGACGCGAAGGGAGAAACGGCCACATCGGACCTCGTCGCCATCGTTCAGCTCGATCTGGACGCCGCCCGGAATCGCGCCGGCATCCAAAGGATGGCCAGCCACGGGCGCCAGGGTAGCGGTCCGTGCCTGCTGGAGCGCTCCGACGTGGTCGCCATGCCGGTGAGTGACGACGATCGTCGTAATCTTGGTGCCCTCGGCGACGCTGAGGATCTTGTCGATCTCGGCGCCGGGGTCCACCAGGACTCCCTCTCGCGCCTCCGGATCAACCAGGAGATAGCAGTTCTCGCCATAAGGACCCACTGGGATCTTATGAACCTGGAGCTCGCCGGGTTGTTTAGCCATCCTCTTGTCGTTCCTCCTTCACGAGTATCGCTGCTCGCAAGCCTCCGGCATCAGCGATCAGCCGGCAGCCACTAACCTTGACATCAGCACTCACGCATCACGTATCACGTATTTATGCCTATTCTACCCATCCGCCAGCCCCTATTGCAAGCGCTGTTGGTTGGGCCGGGTTTTGGCCGCAATTTCCCCTCCCCTTTTTCCTTTCAACCCCTTCTTGCACAATCTGCTTTGCACTAGCCAACACGGTCAAGTTGCGTACTGACGGTTAGCGTGGCAAATCCTTTTGTAGTATGATAGTCGAGATGAAAGAACGGCAAGGAACCGTCAAAATGGGCATGCTCTCTTGCGCAGAAAGAGGATTCGGGTACCGCGGGTCTCTTGCGGTCTTCGGAGGCATTTAATGTCGGCCGAGGAGATCCTGACGCTCCTGCGTGAGCTAATCGGCACCTATGGTTATGCGATAGTCCTTCTAGGGGCTGCCTTGGACAACACGGGGGTTCCAGCTTCAGGTGACTTCACCCTGCTGGCGGCGAGCTTTCTGGCCTCCGAGGGCGAACTGAACCTGGTTTATTGCATGGCTCTAGCTGCGCTCGGCGCAGCTGTGGGAGATAATGCCGCGTACTGGGTCGGTCGGCTAGGCGGCCGCTCTGCTATCTCTCGCGTTAGCCGCCTGTTTCGCCTCCGAGAGAGCAAGCTCAAGGTCGCAGAGACCTACTTCACTTTGCACGGCGGGAAGACGGTTTTCATCGGACGTTTCCTGCCTACATTGCGCAGCCTAAGCCCGCTGCTGGCTGGCGTGGGGTGTATGAGCTATATCCGCTTCGTCCTCTTCAATCTCGCTGGAGTAGGCCTGTGGGCCGTAATCGCCGGAACTGTCGGCTATCTCTTCGGCACCTACTGGGGGTGCCTCCTTTCGACGTGGCGAACGATCGGGATGGTAGGGGCCGCTGCCGCCTTGCTTATCTTCACCATCCTGTTCCTCAGGTCCCGGCTGACGCGCAAGTCGAACTAGCCAAGTCGACTACTAGATGAAGTGGCCCTCTCTAACCAGGTGCATATCACGGATATTCATCGTCAGCAGGCTCTTTGCTGCGCTTACCGCAGGTGCATGATACGCATCCCTGCGGCGCTTCATCTGGCATGGATGGGAAGAATATGATATAACTGGACCATCGGTAAGAGTCAGTCGGCCAGGTGTTCTTGGTGGAAGGAGTAGGTCGAGAGATGGCCGAAGAGATGCTGAGTTTGACCATCGACGGACGGGAGGTGAAAGTCCCCTCTGGCCAGTCGATCCTGCAAGCGGCCAAGGAAGCCCACATCGAAATACCCACTCTCTGCAACGACGAAAGGCTGAAACCTTTTGGCGCCTGTCGTCTGTGTCTGGTGGAGATCCAAGGTGCGCCGAGACCAACGGCAGCGTGCACTACGCCAGCCGCAGGTGGGATGGTGGTACAGACCGACACAGAGAAGCTTCGACGCCTGCGTAAGGCCATGTTGGAACTGCTGTTCAGCGATCACAACGCCTACTGCAGTCCCCCTTGCCGGTCGCGCTGCCCGACGCGAGTGAATATCCCAGGCTTCCTGTGTCTTATGGACGCGGGAAGACATCGCGATGCAGTGCAACTGCTCAAAGAAGTCCTCCCCTTTCCGGCGATTCTCGGACGGATCTGTCCCCGGCCGTGTCAGATTGCCTGCCGGCGCAGCCAGGTCGACGAGGAGATCTCCATCTGCCAGATGCATGGGTATGCCGGCGAACAGGTGCTCGCCGATCCGCCGTTACCATGGCCGGCTCGTCCACCGTCTGGCAAGAAGGTGGCGATCATTGGCGCCGGCCCTGCTGGACTGACGGCGGCCTACTACCTGGCCTTGGCCGGCCACGAAGTGACGATCTACGAGGCCTTGCCCTTGCCTGGCGGCATGTTACGGTATGGCATCCCGGAATACCGGCTGCCGAAGAGACTGCTCGACGACGAACTGCAGGCCGTATGGCAGTTGGGCGTGGAGCTTCGTACCAATATGTCGCTCGGCCAGCATTTCACCATTGACGATCTGATGGAAAACGGCTTTCAGGCCGTCTTCCTTGCTGTTGGTGCCCAAAAGGGTAATGCCATGGACGTGCCCGGCGAAGACTTGCCCGGCGTGATCAGCGCGGTAGATTTCCTCCGACAAGTAGCGATGGGCGAGACCGTTAACCTGGGACGGCGGGTCGTTGTCATTGGCGGGGGTTTCACTGCCGTCGACGCCTCCCGCACCGCGAGGCGGCTGGGGGCCGAGGAGGTCAGTATTGTCTACCGCCGCTCTCGTGCCGAAATGCCAGCGCATCACGGTGAAGTGGCCGAGGCCGAGGAAGAAGGCGTGCAACTGCAGTTGCTTGCCGCACCGGTACGGATGGTGGCCGAAGGCGGCCGCGCCACCGGTTTGGAATGCGTGCGAATGACCCTCGGCGAACCGGATGCTCGGGGCCGGCGCCGCCCGGTGCCGTTGGCCGGCTCAGAGTTCTTCGTACCAGCCGACACGATCATCGCCGCCATCGGGCAAACGCCAAGCCTCGAGTTCCTCCAAACGGAGAAGATGGGCAGAGAGATCGCCACGGAGACGATGACCGGCATCGCCGCTCATCCCTTCACCCAGCAGACCCACGTCGGTATGGTCTTCGCTGGCGGCGACGCGGTGACGGGTGCTGCCACTGTTGTTCAAGCCGTGGCGGCGGGCAAGAGGGCGTATCAGGCGATCGACGCCTACCTATCCGGCGGCGACATGGCGACGATCGAGAAGGAACTTGCCGCTGCGGAGGCCGTACCCGAGTTCCTCGACATCGTCCCCTATAAGCCCAAGGCGGCCCGTGCCGTGTCGCCAGTGCTGGCGCCAGAGGAAAGGGTCAAGAGCTTTGCCGCTGTGGAAGTGGGCTTGGACGAAGCAGCAGTGCGCCGGGAGGCGCAGCGCTGTCTGCAGTGTACCTGCGCCGCCCATGGCGAATGCGACCTGCAGCGTTTGGGCTTGGCCTACGGTCTGACCGCCAATCGCTTCCATCGCGAAGCGGAGACTACCAAGTATCACGACTACAAGCCCGACTACTCCCACCCACTAGTGGTGCGGGATCTAAACAAGTGCATCCGGTGTGATCGCTGCGTTCGCATGTGTCGCGACGTCTTGGGGCAAGAGGTCTTCGACATGATCTGGCGCGGCTTTGACGCCATTCCGGCCACGGCCTTCGACCGGCCACTCGGCGAAAGCGAATGCAGCCCCGACTCGTGCACCGCCTGCGTCGAGACCTGCCCGACGGGCGCCCTGATGCTCCGACAGGTGGTGAAGGAGAAGAACCGGGCCTTGGCCATGCGCCTCGAGTGGGATTAACCTGGTGGCTTGAACTTCCGTGACACTGCGTCGATCGTCGCTCCCCGCACCAGGATCTGACGTAAATCGATCGGACCCAGCCCTTTCGCCGCGAGGAGCGCTAGGTGCGGTATCTGGCTAGGCTGAAAGCCCATCACAGCCGTGCCAACAGCATCCACGCAGGCAACGTTGCATCCGGCGACGATCAAGTTCATCTGCACCGGCGGGCCCCAGATAGGGCCGTTACCCTCCATGCCGGTGATGCCGTCGATGATTGCAAAATCGACCCGGCGCAGCAGGTTAAGATCGGCGATCACCTTGTGGATGCCCGCGTCGTGCAGCCTGTAACGCGCCCGCGCGGGCGCGTCGGTATAGGCGGCAAGCGGCGTGATCCCCACCAGGTTCTTTGCGGTTAGCGAAACGCCAGCTTCGTTGTGGGTTTTGAGCACCGCCAGAGAGATGAACGTCGCCGCTTGCGCCACAGTCTTCGCTACGCGATAGTCTGCCAGCGCTAGCTTGCCAGGAGAGGAAACCGTGACAACGGCATCGCTGTTCAGATCTACGAATGTGGCCCCGGTAGTAGATAGGATTGACTCATAGCCAGCGCTCTTCATGGCAGCGGTCGTGTCGCCGTTTGCACCTCCGGCTCCATCACAGATGACCACTTTTCCCGCGCCGGCCGCTTTGCACAATTCGATGACCGCCTTGACGACCCGCCGGTCCGTAACAATGCCACTGCCGCTCTCCGCTGGCATTGTCAGGTTTACCTTGATCACTACCGTGCTACCACGTGCCACGACGCCGCCCAGTCCACCGGCTTCGGCCACCGCCTGCTTGACGATCGTGTCCACGTCCACACCTCTAGCCAGCCCAACCGTTTCGTTGATCGCTGGCCCAGCCGCGGCCGTGGCGCGAACCGCCGGCGTGGGCGTCGGTTCTCCCAGAGTCGACGTGGGCGAAGGGGTAACCGGTCTGGAGGCGTTGGCGGTCGGCGTCGGCGGCACCGGAGTAACAGTCGCCGTGCTTGACGGAGTAGCGGTGGCCGGCTCCAGCGTAGACGTTACCAGCGGCACGGCCGTCGCTCCGGCACTCGTGGGGCCGGACATGCTCAGCCCCTTCTCTACGGGCTTCTGATTCCCCAGCCGGCAGCCAAGCGTCTGCGTGAGGAACAAGCCCGCGCCGGCCATCGACAAGAAGCGCAGCAATTCCCGGCGGCTTAACCTTGCCAACAGGTTGATCGCCGGTAGGCTCTCACGAGACACTGGAACAGGTTCCTGCTCTTCTCGCAACGTATCTTCAGCCATCATCTGTCCTGCCTGCAATCAGCATACCGCCGGTGGGCAATCGGTGTCAAACGGTTGGCTTGCTCGCATTACGGCTTTTTCATGTTACCGAGCGAGTGAGGGTCGTGGGGTTCAATTTGGGAAGTAGGTAAGGAGTAAGGGTGGCCTCTCGCCTATTGTCTCCCTCCTGATGGCGCTAGCCAGCTCCCCGGGAGCACCAAGCTCACGCCATTACCGGCTTGCCCGGTAAGATGAGAAAGCCCCGTGGAAAGGTGGAAGCCGCACTTGACAAGCGGTTGTTCGCGCCCTATGATCCCAACGACAGCAGAAGGTTCCGATTATCGGAAGGAACCGAGCGCGCAGGACCGCTGCCCAACGGAATCGTGCGGACACGGCCTGTTCTCTGGCGAGTCGCCAGCTGGCAATCACTCTATCCCAGTAGGCTGGCGGCGAGAGAGTCGGGATTCTGGAATGGCATCGCCACCTAGCGAGCAGGAGAATGCGAACCATGTCGACGATCGAAGATGTTGCCCGTCGGGCACAGGTATCGAAAGACACGGTCTCGCGGGTCATCAACAACGACCCAACCGTTCGACCTATCACTAGGAAAGCCGTCTTGGAGGCAATCGCCGAGCTCGACTACGTCCCCAATGCTGCTGCCCGCAGCCTGAGGAGTTCCCGCACCCGGACGATCGGTCTAATCGTCTCTTTCTTGGCCGATGCGGTCTTCCACCCCATCATCGCTGGGATCGAGGCGGTTGTACGCGACCATGGCTATTCGCTGTTGATCTGTGACTCCAATGGAAACCCGGAAACGGAGCGCGCGAATCTGAAGACCCTCTTCGAGAGGCATGTGGAAGGGTTGATCATCTATCCAGCCGGCGATGCATGCCCACCGATGGGTCGCTTCCAGCAGGCGAATATCCCGGTGCTGGTTATGGACTGGAGCGAACCGACTCCGGGCCTTCCTCAACTGCCGCTGAACCACCGAGCCGCAATCAAGAGGGCAATCGAATACCTCTTGGGCTTAGGTCATCGACACATCGTTTTCTTCGCGCCTGAAAGTCGATTTGGCAAGTGGCGGGCAGAAGATTTTCGGCAAGCGGCCGGCGAGCTAATCTGCTCGAACGATCCCACGGTTGCAGCTTGGACCGTCGGACCGCGGGAGGCCGCCGAAACACTGCGTCTCATGCTTGACTGCCCAGACCGTCCGACTGCTGTGATCTCCAGCTCATTGTTCATGACCCCGTCACTACTGCGGGTCATACAAGCCTCGCATCTCGAGATTCCCGGTGATGTTTCCTTCATCACCTATGGAGACTCGGACCTTGCAGCAGTCTATCGGCCGCCGCTGACAGTGATGGTTACCGACCGCCTGGGTCGGGGGAAAGTGGCCGCGGAGTACATATTCGCGCGCCTTGCCGGTGAAGAAGCCGATAATATGCTTCACGAATGGGATGTCGACCTGCTGATCCGGGAATCTTGTGCCACAGCTCCGGTCTTGCAGGCGCAGGTTTGAACCACTAACCCAAGTTCCGGTCAGGCTCCTGACGTCAAGGACTCACAGGGAGGTGCGCTCGCACCAAGGAGGGTGGATAAAGGGTGGAAGAAGTCGTAGCAGACTGTAGCTTGGCGGAAATGATGTGTATTGTGGCCGCCCGTTACATGAAGGGATCCGGCACCACTTTCGTTGGCCTGGGGTTGCCAATGCTGTCAGCATTGCTCGCCAAGATGCTTCACGACCCGGAGATTGCCTACTGCACCGAGGTTGGGGTGGTAGACTGGCAGCCCGAGTTCGGCGGGTCCCCCCGCGCTCCACGCGGCGTGGGCGATCCGATTCTGACAGTAGGTACGGCGTATCTCGGCGACATGCTCGATACTCTCGGCACCCTGCTCATGGGGAGCAGCGTGGACACCGCGGTCTTATCCGGCGGGCAAATAGACCGATACGGGAACTTGAACACGCTACTAATCGGCAGCTACAGCGATTTTGCCCGCCGTTTCCCTGGCTCAGGCGGTAACACGGACCTCGCTTGCATGGCAAAGCGTACCATTGTCATTATGCCGTTCGAGCCCAGGAGGTTCGTCAAACGGGTCGATTTCCTGAGCAGTCCGGGGTACATCGATGGGCCCGGCGCGCGCCGACGCGCTGGACTGGAACCACAAGGGCCTAATCTGGTGATCACCACGCTTGGAGTCTTTGGCTTCGATACGTCTGATGGCGGTGAAACCGGGTCATGCGAGATGGAACTGCGAGCGCTCATGCCTGGCGTGGAGGCCGAAGGAGTCGCGGCGCTGATCCCTTGGCCATTGAGGTTGTCTCCCACACTCAATCAGATCTCTCCTCCGACACAAGAAGAGATCACCCTACTTCGAAGACTCGACCAGGCCAAGACGTACCTTAGAGACGGACGGTACTGAACAAGGGAGCGAGCTATGTCAAGCAAGCTAATGAGTGCCGAGGAGGCGATTGCGCGATTCGTCCATGATGGCGACAGCGTCCACATGGGCCAGATCACTGAAGCGTTTGGATTGGCACGCGAGGTCGTGCGGCAACGCAAACGCGATCTGACTTTCATTTGTGCTGGGCACGGTGTAGCCGGCTTGTTCACAACTTTGGGGGGATGCTCGCGCAAGGCGATCACCGCTTATATGTGGGGCGAGCTGGTGCCAGGGCCTCTCCGCGAGATGGTGCAACGAGGCGAACTGAAGGTGGAAGACTACACTAATCAGACTATAACCCTGATGCTAATGGCCGGAGCGATGGGAATGCCCTTTGTCACCACACGATCCCTCCTTGGCACGGACTACATCGCACTGGAGAGCGTCCCACAACCGGGGGGATTTCTCGGCGATCAGAAGCTTAAGGTCATCGACTCGCCGTTCGATGGCCGCCCAGTGGTGCTCCTGCCAGCTATGCGGCCAAAGGTCTGCCTGACCCACGTTCAATGGGCCGACGCAGAAGGCAATGCAGTGTTCTGGGGAGGCCTCGGAGACAACAAGTGGGGCTCCTGGGCGGCCGAGCGAGTGATCGTCTCGGCCGAAGAGATCGTGCCCACTGAAGTCATCCGTTCCCATCCGCAGCAAGTGACCTTACCGGGTCTGCGGGTCAGTGCCGTGGTACACATGCCATGGGGCGCAGTACCTACCCCGTTGGCCGGTTACTACCGCGCTGACTATCCTTTGATCCAAGAGATGATCGGTTCGTCATCGACCGCCGAAACTCTAGAAGCGTTCTTCGGGCGGTGGGTCTACGGATGTCCAACGCACGAGGCTTTTCTGGCCCTTTACCGGCAGAGGTTCGGTGCCGATGCTCTTGAGATCCTGAAACCCAATATCCACGTCGAGCCGGTCCGCAGCATCTCGTACGGGTTCGATCCGTAGGCAGGCCGGAGAAACAGGTAGTGAAATGAGACTCGATCAGCAGATCGAACGATTGCGGCAGTGCCGACACGAGACTCTGGAAGCCGAAGTGGCGCAGAAGCGCGTCGCCTGGTTCAAGCAGCGGTACGGCGAAGAGGCCCGCGGTCTCCTGCCGTCGCCGCGACGGGCTTATGAGCTACTGCTGTTGGAGTACCTAAGGATTCCCGAAGCACAGGTGCCAGTGGTGTCCGAAACGGACACCGCAATCGAGTGGCTTTCCGTCAACGACTGCCCGACCATCGAGGCCTGCCGGCGACTGGACCTCGATACACGAACAGTCTGCCGCGCGGTCTACGAGAAACCGACTCAAGCCCTTCTCTCCCAGCTCGACCCGCAACTCAGGTTTCACCGCAGTTACCAGGAGATCCGTCCTTATTCGCCGCATTGCCGGGAAAAAGTTGTCCGTGTCGACTTTGCACAGATGATGAGGCTAGCCATCGACGAGGCCAGGACGTCCCAAGCAGAAGGGAATAAGGGTTATGGCGCGGTCGTTGTCATGGAAGGAACGGTTGTCGGAAAAGCGCATGATACGGCGACCACAGGCCAGGACCCAAGCCAACACGCCGAGGTTAACGCTATCCATCAGGCAATCAAGGCGCTCAGGGACAGCGACCTGTGCGGCACCGTGCTGTTCTCCACCTGCGAGCCCTGTCCGATGTGTTCCTCCCTTGCAGTTTGGGCCAATGTCACGACTATTGTCTATGGCGCTTCCATCGAGATGACAGCCCTGCTCGGCAGGTCACGCATACGGGTCGGTGCCAGAGAAATCGCCGAGCGGTCTCCAGCGCTGGTCGAAGTGATCGGTGATGTCCTCAAGGACGAATGCCTCGCCCTCTACATGTGACCGACGAACTCCGATCAGCCTCGGCCTGCTCCTCGAACACGGACAGATTCCAGTCAGTGGCACGTGGCCTGCACGGATCACGTGAGGGCGGTCTCACGACCAGCTCCGGAACGCCCTAGACGATGCAATGAGGCCTCGGTCAATATTGCCGACAGCGAAACATTGTCGTCTCAGGCTGCGAGGTGGCGGGTCGTCGGGACGTGTTCTCGTCGAAGGCAACGTTGGTTGTGGATAAGCTGCCCTAACCATAGGTTGGGCCCGGAGGAGACACTATGTACTACTTTGTGAAGAGCGAGCTTCCGCGCGAAAAAGTGGATGAGTTTACCAATGAGCTTGCCTGCGGCCAGATCCGCGGTGTGGAGGGGAACATTGCATATGTGACCCCCGACGGTGTTGTCGGATACGACATAGTCGAATGCCGCGATGAGAATGATTGCCTGCAGAAGTATAGCCACTTGACTCAGCACGGCTTGAGGATCGACGAGATCACGCCGGTTGAGCCGATGTCTGAGTTCCTTAAGGACCACCCGTGTAAGAGGTAGGGAGAATACGTTATTTAGCCTCGTCGGGGGGACTAGCTTTCGCGCTGGAAGGTTGAGGCCCGCAGAACGCCGTTCTGCGGGCCCTGTCCCTTGCTACTCATCCCAGCCAATCACGACACCGCCATGAGCGCCTGCCGCGGAACCGGGCCCGAAGTTTCGCGGCCGTGACTGACCTTGCCAGGTTGACGAAATCGCGCTGCCTACGGTGTTGCTCATCGCAATTGAGCACTTGACCGCCCCTCAGCTAGACGCCGGTGTCGAGATGAGATCAGGAACTGTGCTCGGTTTCGCCTCTCAGACCGAGATCGGCGGTGGTCGGTTTGACGAGGCGTTCGAAATCTCCATACTTCAGGCTCATCGTGTCGGTATGTGTACCTGCCTGGAAGGCTATGACCTCATCCTGACTCAATGCTTCATCTACGTATACAGGCAATCCATAGAGGTTCCCAAACGGTGGCATCGCTCCGGCTTCACAATCGGGAAAGAGCCCAGCAAATTCTTGCTCGTGAGTGAGACGAACATTAGTCGCGCCAAGAGCAGCAGCAGCCTTGTGGAGATCCACCCGCTTTGGTGCAGGCAGCACCAGCATCACGTTGTGGCCGTCGGCAACCACCATTACTACCTTCGCCATCATCTTGCCGGGGATATGTTCGGTGGCAGCAACCTCCTGGGCGGTGTAGGCCAGCGGATGATGGTGGACTTGGTAGGGGATCTTGTTGTCACGTAGGTACGTTTCCAACCTGTCCTTGCAGTTCACAGCGACACCTCCATATTCACAAGGGACATGGCTGATCAGGCAGAGCAGATGTGGCAGAGCATGTCTCGAGAAAAGATCCCTGCCCCTTAGCCGAGCTCTTCCCAGAGCCACCAACCATTGATGCCGTCTGCAGGCGTAGTGATGTTTGTCCCAGCACGTACTTGGCCACCAGCGAATCAGGCCTGGCCAAGGATTTCTGAACCAACAGCGGGATCATGAGCCCCGTTCCCCAAATGACATACTGTGTTACGTTCAGCATGGCTCGTCTTAGTATACGCTAGGCCCGTGAAAATCCCGTGACAGGCGGACTCGCATTTCCTGAAAGGTTTGTCATCCTCAGAACGTAGACAACAACAAACCACCAGGATAACGGGAGTGTTCCAAGTCAGGACTGCCATTTCTGGCCGCTCGCAACTGCGTCGTAATCCCTCATGGGCCCGTTCCTGCGTCAGGGCCTCACGCCGCCGCACCGGCGTTCCTCCGCTAGGACAAAGATATCTTCGAGGTACAGAGTTGGCCGGGCCAGGAAGGAGGAATACGTCTCCAGGTAGATGGCATAGCCGACAGGTCGTCCAACGCATATAGCCGATCGGCATCGGCGGGGGTGAGAGGACGGATCTGGTCGAATTAATCACCGGAGAGCCAGAGCCTTCGTTCCTGATAGCTGCCGGGGAAGCATTACCTTGCCGCTATGAACTCATCGCATCAACTCCCAATTGTGCTTCCAGTTCTTTGAAGACCTGGTTGAACCCGAAAGCAGCAGTGCCTGACTCTCTGGCGACAAGTTCCTTAACGGTGCGATTGCGTCGTAGTCGCTCACGGGGACGGGATTGTCCGCAATCCCTTGTCTCTTCAGTTCGTCCAACGCTGCCTGAGCGACTGGCATGGCATGCTCCAAGAGCTCGGTGGAATCCGGACTCCAATCGGTCTTTGCGCGGCTTGCGAGACAGGCCACTGGGTTGGCCTGGACCCCTGCTGCTGGTACCCCGAGCTTCCCGCATTCGACCAACGTGGTTCCAATGCCGCAAAACGGGTCCAGCACTTGGTGCGAAGGCCTAAACCGTTCCAAATACTCGCGGACCAAATGAGGAGGAAAAGAAAGCACGAAGCGGTACCAATCGTGGACCCCACATCTTCATAGTACAGCTTGTTCGCTTCGCCGTTGGTTCCCCGGCAGCACGCGATAGCGTAACCCATAGTGACTAGTGATCATCGCTTCTCTTGGTCGAGCAGCACCGAGCATACTCACACTATGGCATGGATGGCTGCCCATCAAGAAGGCGGCCGGCTACCGAGGTGCGCGTAGACACGTCAATCGAGTTCGCTATTACGAACATACCTAACATAAACATGGACGCCGCTGATGCCTCCAGCCTAGATCGGAACATTCCGCTGCGAGGGCGATTCTTCTATCGGCAGGACCCCTACGAGGCAGACCGATAACGACCGCATTCATCCCTGAGGCCTGCCCGTCACGCCGACCTACTGATGGCTGAAAGCTAATAGCTGTTGCCTAGTCCATCACCAACACGGCGGCGCCCTCGATCTGCCCGCGGCGCAGGTGGCTCAAGGCTTCGTTGGCTTCGGCGAGGGGAAAGGGCACTACGGCGGTCTTGACCGGCACCTTTGGGACGATTGCTAGCAACTCCTCTCCGTCCCGGCGGGTGAGGTTGGCCACCGAACGCACCACCCGCTCGCCCCAAAGTAGGCTATAGGGGAACGACGGAATATCGCTCATGTGGATGCCGCCGCAGACGACGGTGCCGCCTTTGGCGATTGCCGCCAGCGCCGCCGGCACCAGCGTGCCGACCGGCGCAAAAATGATCGCCGCGTCCAGCTCTTCCGGAGGCATCTCGTCGGAAGCGCTGGCCCAGACCGCTCCTAACCGACGGGCGAAGGTCTGCGATTCGATGTCACCGGTTCTGGTAAACGCATAGACCTTCTTGCCTTGATAGATGGCCACCTGGGCGATGATGTGCGCGGCAGCGCCGAAGCCGTAGATGCCGAGCCGCTCCACGTTTTCGCCGGCCATGCGGTACGACCGATAGCCGATCAGCCCCGCGCATAGCAGCGGGGCCGCTTCGGCGTCGGAATAGCTCTCCGGCAAGTGGAAGCAATACCGTTGGTCGGCCACCGTATACTCGGCATAGCCGCCGTCGAGGGTGTAGCCGGTGAAGAGCGCGTTATCGCAAAGGTTCTCCTGACCCTTCAGGCAATACCGGCACCGGCCGCAGGTATAGCCCAGCCAAGCCACACCAATCCGGTCGCCAACGCGAAACTGGTCTCCTGTCTTCCCAGTCTCAACGACGGTGCCGACAATTTCATGGCCGGGGATTAGCGGTAGCTTCGGTCTCGGCAGCTCGCCGTCTACGATGTGCAAGTCTGTCCGGCACACGCCGCAGGCTTGCACCTTGATCAATACTTGGCCCGTACCGGGTGCCGGCACAGGGACTTCCTGTAGACGCAGCGGCTCTCCGGCCGCTGTGAGGACCATTGCGCGCATCTTCTCTGGAATTTCCATGAGACACCTAGATCAGCCGCCGGCCATCATCATCGTGCAGATCACTTCGCTGCCGTCCAGTAGCGGCCTGCGGTAGTCCTCGACATCACTACCGTTTAGAAAGACCATAGTCATCGGGCCAAAGCGCTTCTGCTGGCGGTCCCACATCTCGGCCGACATCTTGTGGCCGAACTGCGAGTCGAGCCAGGCCATCAAGTCCTCCATGACTGCGCCGCTCGGCAGATCGGCTAAGGCTTCGGCGCAACCGGTCGCATCCTCCAACGCGCCAAGGAATGTCACTCTTACCTGCATGGGCAGCACCTCAGCACTGGCGAATCGGCACCTAAGCTGCCGCCAACGAACCGCTTCACGAATACGCGAATCCTGGCGAACGCTGCGCCGAATTCGCGTATTCATGCTCGTGTTCGCCGACGGCCCGCGTCGCGTCACGAATACACGGACACCGGCAAGCAACCCCTGTTCGTGTATTCGTGTATGCTTTATCGATGGCTTGCTTCCCCGGATGTGCGGTCGACGGGAATGCTAGCTTGCAGCAGCCGAGGCCCACTCCAGCCCGAGGGCCGCCAGCTTCTCCGGCGTGGGAACGCCCTGGGCGTCCCAGCCGCGTACTTGATAATACTCCGCCAGTTGATGGGCCACGTCGGGCACCTTCCCCGCGTGCCCGCCCTCGTCGGTCGGCTCAAGGAGCCTGGGTGGCAGCTTGTCGTCGGCGGCAGTGACGCCGCAGGCGAGGTTGTACAGCCGTTGCAGGTTCACGATGCGCTCGCCGGCCTTCAGTACCTCCTGCGAACTGATGGGCATGCCGGCGACGATACCAAGGATCGCGCTCATGTGGAACGGCGATAAGCCAAGACCGACAAAATTGCAGACCACTAGCGAGTCGTAAAGCGCGAACAGGTCTTGGGATGCCTTGGTGGCCAAGCCTTTGCCGTCGCGGTCGAAGCGGGTCTGGCGGTAAGGGATGCCGGCTTCCGGCGCAGTGAGACCTAGCTCGTAGACGTAGGGCATGCCGTGCAGGTGGCAGGCACCGCGTGGCGAAGTGGCGTAGTTGACCGCCATGCTGAAGAAGCCGCGTGGGTCATGCATCGGCGCCTCCAAGCCTTTGACGTGCACGCCATAGGCCTCCGACCCTTTGCCCAGCTTCGCCGAGGCCCGCTTGGTCCCTTGCCCCAGTAGCTCGCCGATTCCCTTCTTCTCGCCGATCAGCTTAGTCATCTCAAGGATAGCGTCTACATTGCCCCAGGTCAGCTCGATGCCACCGGTGTCCTGTTTGGTGATTACGCCCTTCTCGTACGCCTCCATGGCCCAGGCGATCGTCGCGCCGGTGGAGATGGTGTCGATGCCGTAGCGGTTGCAGAGGTCGTTGGCCCAGCAGACCGCTTCGAGATTGTCGTTAAGTAGCATCGTGCCGAAGGTGCCAAGGGTCTCGTACTCGGGCCCCGGCCCCTCCATGGCGTAGGGGCCGCTCTCGATCTTGATCCAGCGGGCGCAGCGGATTGGACAACTCCAGCAGGCCTCGTGAGGCTGGAGGATTGTGTCGGCCATTTTCTTGCCGCCGAGGTTGATGCAACCCTCCTTCCATAGGCCCTTACGCCAGTTCTGGACCGGTACATCGCCGCTCAGCCAGCCAGTATCCATGGAGGAAGCCGTACCCCACTTGGACAAGGCGCCTATTAGCGGGCTGGCATGGACCGCCGCGGTGACGTCCTTGACAGTCTGCTGAAAGAGGTTACGGTCGGCAACCTCGACGCGCTTGTTACCACTGACAGCGACAGCCTTGAGGTTCTTGCTGCCCATTACCGCGCCCAGACCGCAGCGGCCGGCAGCGCGTCCCTCGTCGTTCATCACGCAGGCGAGGAGAACCTGCTTCTCCCCTGCCGGTCCGATGCAGGCGACGTTCGCCCGCTTGTCGCGGAGTTCCTCCTTGACCGACAACTGGACCTCTGTCGCGTCCTGACCCCATAGGTGCGAGGCATCTTTCAGTTCAGCCTTGTCATTGGTGACCGAGAGGTAGACCGGCTTGGGCGACTCTCCCTCAAAGATGATGCCGTCGTAACCGGTGCGCTTGAAGGTTGCACCCCAGAAGCCGGAGGAGCTGGCTTCGCCGTAGATCCCGGTGAGAGGCGACTTGGCGACGACCTCGTAGCGGGCGGTGGTCGGAAATGCCGTGCCGGTCAAGGGTCCGGTCATGAAGATCAGCTTGTTCTCCGGTCCTAGCGGATCGGCAGAAGCGGGAACCTCCTCGAAAAGCAAGCGAGCGGCGTAACCCGCGCCGCCGATGTAGTCTTTGGCAATGGACATATCGAGGGGCTGCTCGGTGATCTCACCCTTGGTCAGATTGACTCTCAGGATCTTTCCCATATAGCCGAACATCGTCATTACCTCACCTTAGAGAAGTCGACTTCCTCGACCCGCTTGAACGGCTCTGCCGGCGGGAAGGGGAAGGCCGGGTCTTTCTTGAAGATCTTGGCCAGCTTAGGGCCCACTGGCCGCGGATCGAACTGCGGGAGATGTGCCAGCGGACTACCCGGTGGGCATTCGATCAGCTCGTACTCCTTGCTGCCCATGCCGTTCAGCGCGCCGACGTTGATCTGGATGTCCTCACTGCTCCCAGCTAAGGACGCCGCCGTAGAGAACTTGTGGATGCCAGGAGCCATTACTCCTGTATCCTGCGCACGCGATCCTAGCATACCCGGCGATTGTTTCGCTTGATCTAACGTCGCCCGATCGAGCGCGACGATATCCTTGCTGGCGAAGACGCCGAGGTTGGGCACGATCATTCGGTCACTGTAGGGCACGCAGTCACAAGCCGGGGAGATGTCCATCGCGAGGTTGATAAAGCCACACTTCTCCGGTCCGACTACCTTGATTACAGCTTTGGCCGCGTCTGCCATCGCGGCACAGGCCGCGTCGAAGTTGTCCTCAGTCAGTCCCATCACGCCACAGGCCATGTTGACACTGAGGTGTGAGAGGCAGTTCGTGCACTTCTCGCGGTCCCATTCAATCGCGTCCTCACCATCCTTCTTCTCCTTGATCTTGAACAAGCCATATGGGCAACTAGCCTCGCACATCTGCCACATTGGGCAGTCCCGACCGAGACAAAGGTGTGGATAGAAGGGCGACTGCCCCAAACCGTACTTGGGATGTCCGCCCATATGCACGTTGTACTTGCCGCGCTTGGACTGGGCGCCGATACCGAGGTTCTTGATCGACCCGCCGACGACGCCCATAGGATGTCCCTTGAAATGAGTAAGGGCGATCAGCACGTCAGCCAGGGCGATGGCTTTCGCCACGTAGGCTTCCTTTAGAATGAACCCTTCTGGCAGATCTACCCTCACGTCGTCGGTGCCGTTAAATCCATCGGCGACGATAAAGGGAGCACCCAAGGTGGCGGCGGTGAACCCGTTGCGCTCGGCGGTGAGCATCTCGTCTAGCGCCGTGGTGCGCGAGGCGAAGGGGGTGTAGGACAAGGTGGTCGTGTCACAGACGAAGGGTTTCCCGCCTAGCGATTTCACCTTGTCGACCAGAGCCCGAACATAGACCGGTCGCAGGTAGGCGGTGTTGTTGTACTCACCGCAGTGGACCTTGATCGCTACGATGTCCATTGGCTGGATCATTTCGCCGAAACCGGCGGCATCGAAGACCGTGAGCATCTTGGCGACCATACTAGTCTCAATGGAAGCCGCGCGGTCAGGCATGTAGTACACTTTTGACGGCATACCGAGAACCTTCCTTTCCTCCAGAATCCTCCAAAGTCTCACTTCTTGACTGTCCCAAGTCCCTCTTGGGATAGCCTCCTAGATAATGATCGTATCCCGTGAGGCGGCAGCGCTCTTCACGATCTCAGCGTTCCTTTCTAGAACCTCAAACTCTTCCGCTAAGTCGTCGCGGATAGCCGCGAAGGAGCGGCCCTGCTCGGTTACCTCGGCCAGCAATTCAGCGATGCGCCGGGCGCTCTGCTGGCAAGGATAGGTGGCCGTCTGTGCCAACTCGGTCTTCAAGTAGACTTTGCCGAGAAGCGGCTCGAGGTTGCGAATCACCAGCTTGGCCCTCTCGGCCATTACCAGATCCTCGCCAATCTCAGACCGATTGGCGGCAAAGTATTCGCCCGCGCTGCGACATGCCGCAATGGCTTCTTCAAGTTGGTCTTTGGCACTCGACACCGTCGTCCTCCAGGTTTGCGATGGTTCTCAGCCGTCAGCCATCGGCCGTCAATCGGGCTCCAGCGAAAGCTGGACCGATGACGGCGAGGGTCTACTGACGGCCGAGAGATGATAGGTGACAGTCTTCTATGCGAATTCTTCTTCGATCGCCTGCTGGAGCTGCGCAAGGAATTGATCGTAGCTGGTTTGCTGATAGTTCAAGGCGGCCTGGGCTTCCGTTGTATCGTACCAGTCGAACCAGCCGGGCGCATCGGCATAGCGTGCCTCTTCCGGCGGGATGTCCAGTAGCTTGTACTGGCTCTCCACGTATTCCTGCCCGCGCATTTGCCAACTTGGTCCGCCGGCGATGTTGAACACCTTGTTCACAGCCTCGCGATTTCCGACACTAGCGGCAAGCGCCACGACGACGTCGTGTCGGCTCACGAACTCGATCCGCTGGTCGATTTGGAACGGCCAGACCGGCGGCGGTTCCAGCACCAGAGGCACCGAAATGCCGGCAATGCGCAGAATCGTGTAGGGCAAACCCGACGCTAGTACGGCTCCCTCGCCAGCAATCTTGCTCTCGGCATAGATGTCGAGGGGAGATTGGGAATGCTGCGTCGAGATCGGGGGTGTATCCTTTGACGTGTCGCCATAGGTGGAGACCGACGAGGCGAAGATCAGGTGGGGGCGCGTGTGGGAGATTTGAGTGGCCGCGATGAGGTTCTGCGTGCCCGCCACGTTGATCAGGAAGGTCCGCGACCGGTCTCGCTCGCTGGCGGGTGGCAGCAAAGCCGCCAGATGGACGATGCTGTCGACACCAGCGACGGCCTCGGCTACGCCCAGGGCGTCCGTGATGTCGCAGGGCCAGATGCTCACTTGGGGCAACCCCTGAAAGGGGCTGAAATCGCAGGAGGCGAGGTCGAAGGCGCGCACGGCTATTCCGCGACTGGACAAAAGGTTCACTAGCTCCCTTCCTACGCTGCCGGCGGCGCCGGTAACCAGAACTGTCGGCATAATAGCCTCCTTGATGAGTTCGTAGACGTGATCGGTGGGTGAAGCGAGCCTTTGTGATCAGAGTATAGCACGTCATTTACGAGCATGCAAAGTGCGGACGGTCCTCAGCTTTCAGCCATCAGCAGAATCCCTCGCCATTTCGTCGACAGCTGGAATCCAGACCCCGTAGCGATCATTCTCCTGGCCTTCTCTGCGCTAACAGCCAGACGTCTAGATGGCTAATAGAGGGAGTGCCACATCGTCGTGTCGTCAGAACGTTAAGCTTGGTTGTCTCATTGCAGCACATCTCCATCGCCTGGGTGTCGGCCTTGGCCAAAACGCTAAGGGTTAGTTGACGTCGGCTGGCGCTTGGTGATATAATGGCGAAGTGGAACTATTCCAAAATGGAAGTACGTGGTTAGTATGGAAGAGAACCATGACTTGGAACAGATCACGGGCGAGATGATCGGCATTGCCATGGAGTTCTACCGGTTAGGCCCTCGCCTGAAGGCGATGCTGGCACGAAACAACGTGCCGCCAGAGATAACGGCGGGAATCACCCGGATGACGGAGGGGCACACCTTGCGAGAGACTCACCGGGCGCAAGACCATGAGATGTACTATAGGGTTGGTAGTATCCTTCGTCGCCGCGAGGTGATGACCATGACACAACTAAGCGAGGCGCTGGTCATACCGCAGAGCACCGCCACGCGGCTGGTCGATTCACTTGTGGAAACCGGTTTTGCCGAACGCCTTGCCGACCCAGGGGACCGCCGGGTGGTGAGGGTCGCGCTAACTAACGCAGGAGAGCAGTTGATGAGCGCATTCGATACCTACGTAGGCCGGCGCTTAGCGGAGTCTCTTCGCGAACTCAGTCCGGCCGAACAGTCAACCCTTGTAAGGTTGCTGCGCAAAGTGCTGCGCGCAATGGAACCCTCACCCTAGAAAGCAAAGCGCAGTGCAAAGAGGAATGCCGGGCGACTTGCCCGAAGAAAAGGAGATGGGACACGTGGCCAAAGAACTGACAGATGCAGGATGTCAGGACAGAGCGGCGGGAGCAAGCAAATGGTGGGTGCTGGCGACCGTCTGTTTCGCCGTCTTCATGGTCCAACTCGACGCTACCATTGTCAATATCGCTATTCCCAGCATCATGACCGGTCTGAAAGCCGACATTTCCCAAGCCGAGTGGATTCTGAATGCCTACATACTGGTATTCGCCAGCTTGCTGATCACCGTTGGCCGGTTGGGCGATATCTTCGGACGCCGGCTGGCCTTTCTGATCGGGCTGATCATCTTCACCCTCGCGTCTGTGCTCTGCGGCCTGGCTCCAAATATCGAAGCCCTGATCGTCTTCCGGGTGTTACAGGGATTCGGCGGCGCGATAATGATGCCGGCGACCCTTTCGATCATCGCGGCCACATTTCCCGCTGGTGAAAGGGGCGCGGCGATGGGTATCTGGGGTTCGGTAACCGGTATTGCCGCGGCAGTAGGGCCGACCCTTGGCGGCTTCCTTACTGAGTCTTCCTCCTGGCGCTACATCTTTCTCATCAATGTGCCCGTCGGCATTATTGGCCTGATCGCCTGCCTGATAGTGGTCAGGGAATCGACGGATCCGACGGCAACAAGGGAGCTAGACATCGCTGGAGTGGTGTCAGTCTCGCTCGCCGTCTTCTGTCTGACCTTTGCGCTGGTAGAAGGTCAGAACTACGGCTGGACCTCGACCACCATTGTCGGGTTGCTGCTGACTAGTATCGCCGGCTTCATCGTCTTTGTGGCCGTCGAGCTTCGCGCTAGGCAGCCTCTGATGCGGCTCAGCCTGTTCAGGAACATCGCCTTCACAGCTGGAAACCTGATGGGGATGATTGTCTTCTTTGGTAGTCTGGGCGTCTTCTTTCTCCTTACCCTCTTCCTGCAGTCGACTCTGGGCTACAGCCCATTCAAAGCTGGCCTAGCCTTCACGCCAATGCCTTTGGCGACAATGCTGGCGGCGCCGGTCTCCGGGAAGCTGTCGGATAAGGTAGATGCCCGTTGGATTCTCTGCGTGGGCTCCATTGTGCTCGGCGTCGGGATCTACTTCCTTACCAAGGTGACCCCCACGACCACTTGGCAGGAGTTGGTCTTGCCCCTGGTTCTTTGCGGCCTTGGCATGGGAATCACGATTTCGCCAATGACCGCCGCGGTAATGGCCAGCGTCCCTACCGCGGTTGCCGGCAATGCCTCTGGCGTTCTCTCCACAATGAGACAGATTGGCTCAGTCCTGGGGATCTCGGTCTGTGGTGCCGTGCTTCAGAACCGGATGGTAGTGAACATGACAGCAGTGGTGCAGGGCCTGCCAGGCCTCTCGCCAGAGATGAAGGAACGCATCATCTCGGCCGGCACATCTGGTGGACCCGGCATGACGGCACATATGCCTGTTTCCAGCGGTCCCATGGCCGATCAGCTACATCAACTCTTCGCCGGGGCGATGACAAAGAGCATCAACACCACTTTCATGGTGGGAGTAGTAGCATGTCTGGCTGGGGCTGTGATTGCCATAATGGTTCGGAGCTCTAATGGCTCGCCCGGCCAACGATCTTGAGGCACGGCTCGAACCTGTAGATACTCGGGCGAATCCGGCGTGGTGGCTGCCGGACAGTGAATAGTTTGAGCCTAGGGCGACGGACGATTGATTGAATCCCTCAGACGGGCAATGGGGCCAGGCCCGAGCCTATGACGGGGAAACCTCGAACAAGAGGAGCGGGTCAGGTATCCGCTGTGACAACTCCGCTCAACCCAGGGCATTCTCATGTTACCAAGCTACCGGACGATAGGCTGATGAGAAGACTGGCTGCACACCATCGTCTAGCGGCGGCGATATTGGTCGCGCCGGCGTAGCGAAGCAGGCTGATGGCCAGGTTGTTGAGGGTGGCCATCACCTGCCCGGTGTTGCCCTTCGTCATCCGCGTCCGATCCTCGTGGAAGGTGACATCCCACCGCCAGACGTCTCCGAAGACCGCCGAGATCAAACACCCTCCCATCCCCAGACCATCCTCTAGCTGAACAGCGAACGGTGTGGTAGACGTCATCGTGGCCTCCTCTGGTTGAACGTCTTCGGGTATGATTCCATCACACCCAAGAGAGGCCACTCTTGTCCCCCTTGCTCTTATACTCTCTCCCTCCAGGTAACTCGTTATAATTAGGAGAAACAGGAACGATGGGGGGTAGGGAAAGGGTTGCGCATCGACTACAAGGTGGCGATCAGGGAAGATGCAGAGGCACTGGCGGCACTGGAGCGGCGGTTTCGGGGGAAGCGGATAGCCGTGCGCGTCCAGGCGTTGCGGTTGCTCAAGAGCGGGCAGGAGAGGA
>Ga0315298_1002358_pt1 | contig 32234 bp, 34 predicted proteins | sample WHS_1_MG_FD_203077 | JGI IMG/M metagenome (GOLD analysis project Ga0315298, IMG submission 203077) | Extremophilic microbial mat communities from Washburn Hot Springs, YNP, Wyoming, USA - WHS_1_MG | ecosystem: Environmental > Aquatic > Thermal springs > Hot (42-90C) | place: USA: Wyoming... | reverse complement strand
AAAAAGACGAATTGGCTATATATCGGAAAAGAAAGTAGAATATCTCAGTGGGCCGGTAGTCTAGCTCGGTTAGGACATCCGCTTGACGTGCGGAAGGTCACCGGTTCAAATCCGGTCCGGCCCACCAGCACCAAAATAGTTTTATTGATTGTTTTGAAGTTTGAAGCGGAGGATTGCAGCTATTCCGCCAAAAGAATTCTTAAGCATTTGCCCCTCCTCTGTCTCGTCAGATATCATCTCCACATCAGTGTCCGTGTATTCCGCTATCTGCGCAAAATCGTCTATGAGGTCGTGAGTTTCCGATATGCTTAGGGCTGGTGCCTTACATTTTGGACACGGTTTCCCAAAAAGGTCTTTTTCAAAGCCTATTAGCATCTGGCTTTTTATGGTATGTTGTTCTTCGTAGCCACAGGCGTTGCACTTTACTTTAACTCGTGTTATGTCGAGCCCCTCAAAGAGCAATAAAGTTTTAACAGCTCCAGCTTCCAAGGCTTTTCTAACTTCGTCTTCACCGTAAGTTGCCAACCCAGTGTCGTGCCCAATTTCGTAAAGAAACTGTTGCATAATATGTTTTTCTTCTATATACCTTAATTTCCGCATTATTTCTGGAGCTTTGTCAACAACCTCCTTAACACCTTGCTCATCAACGTAAGCTGTGTCGACAATATCTAAAACTTTCTCCTTCAACATATAATGAAGATAATCACCCTTCTCAAAGTCGTACTTTGTCGGTCCGGGACCAGCAATTATCAAACCTTTCAAGTTTTCTATAGACAGAAAAACTTCGTTAGCATGCTCGCCTACACGCCTAAAATATTCTTGAAGTCTCATCTCTCTAAGCCTTTCAAATCTTCTAGCTGATTGACCCCCCGCTCGTGTTTTGCCAGGCACACCTGACGTGACTTCTCTCACTATTTCAAGTCTTCTTCCTTGGAGCGTGGCTAGTGTGGCAGCCGTGGCATCTATTAGGATTATGCCATAAGTTTCTTTTTCCCTCAAAAGTTCTTGCAGATGTTCTGTGTGAAACCTTGAGTTGCATCTATAAAGGTATATGTTTATTGGTTCAGGAGGTATAATAACGTAAGTTTCAATTTTCTCGCTTCCAGCCCCGTTTTGTGGAATCGCTCCACAAAATATGACAAGTCCGTTTTCAGGAGTTTCCTTAAAAAGCTTCAGACGCTGTTGAACCTTTACTATGGCGTCTTGAACACTCTTGCGGGTTGTGGTTGACTTTATGTTTGACGCTGTGCCATATTCGTCTCTTAACATGCTCATGACTTCGCTTATCTGCTTTCCAGGGGGGACATAAAGAGAAATAAGTTCGGTTCCGCGTCCTTCTTTATTGGCTAGCGTATTCAGTATCTTTTTTAGCCTAAACAGTTCCAGGGAAGTTCTTTTTTTACTCAAGCGTTTTCACTTAGGTTATTTAGTCGTTGAGCATAATGCAAAGCATCAGATAAAAGTTTGGATTTTAAAAGGCTATTTCATCTCCAGAGCTTCTTTTAAGAACACTTTGTAGGGGCCAAGTTTGCCTCCGTAATTACCTGCTGAAATCCTAAGTACGCCTGAAATCCTCGCAGCAGCTTTCATTCCCTCACTCATGGCCTTTTTAACTGCTTCAACAGTCAAGCCATTAATGACAATTTCATAAACACAGTTAACATTTTCCAGCAGTTGAGAGTCTGGTACTAATGTTTTTAATGTTGGACAGAAAAGGTGATTCGTTGAAGCCTTAAGTTTGTATTTTAATGACCCTGCCTTTGAACCTGAGCGACAAATTCCGCCTGGAAAAGGCATTATCACCTCGCTTATTTTGCTTTGGATTGCTTTAACAGCTTCCTCAGCTGCTTTTAATCCCGAGGACTTATCTTTCGCCAAAATAAGGAAGTTTCCGCCAGCTATGGCTTCTGTTGCTCCAAAAGAGTCTTCAACTATGAATTCACCTTCCATCACTGGAATCTTCCACACTTTTCTATTTCCAACAACGCCCTTCTTCTGAAAACCGTCTCCGAAAAATCTTATGCTTCTGCCAACTTTTAATTTTCTTTTCGCGTTTGGCATTGCGTTAAAGGCGGAAGTTGTTGGGCACGTCATTACACACTGCCCTATGCGCAGTATCATCTGATTCTTTAAGTCAAACCTATTGCGGTTGTATATTTGAATTAAAACTCCCACACGATTGTCTGGAGTTTTATCTGGAGGTACAATACCTTCTATGCCAGCTTCAGCAGGAGACATAATGACGCTTGTTGCCAAGCCTGTAGCAACGTTTGCTGCTGTTAAAGCCCATTTTTCGTTTTCAGCAGTTATCAAAACTCTGCCAGCCCACATTGGAAACATTTCAGCGAATGTGTCTACAACCTCGCAGGTGTTCCCGTTTTCCGCTTTATATATGAATACTTTTTCGCTCATTGAACTCTCTTCCTTTGCTCAGATTTTAGTATACAAATAGCGAGATAAATTTAAATACTTTGGACCTGCATGAGGGTTCTCTTCCATGCACTTTCCCAGTATGCCCAATAGCGTACACTAATGTGGTTTCATTTTTGGCAGTGTTCTGAAATCCTTATAAACAAAATCCTCCAATAGCCTTCTAATTCGACTTTGGTGATTTCGTTGGAGAGGGTTAGGGTAGGCATTATGAAATGTGGTAACATTGGAACAGCTCCCATACTTGAACTTCTCCTCGACGAACTAGCGGATAGGGAAGACATAAACGTGCGAACAGTAACAACAGGATCAAAGATGGTTGTAGAAGCTGTTGAAGACGCATTGCCAAAAATGTTTGAGTTTAACCCTGATTTCATAGTATTTATATCGCCAAACCCCGCAGTTCAAGGACCAGCAAGAGCGAGACAAGTATTACTTGAAAAGAAAATTCCAAGCATATTTATATCCGACGCCCCCGGAAAACGCCTTAAAGAAGAATTCGAAAAATCCGGTTTTGGCTACATAATAATTATGGGCGACCCGCTTATCGGAGCGCGGAAAGAATTTTTGGACCCGACAGAGATGGCTATTTTTAACGCTAACGTAATCAAGGTTTTGGCGATAACGGGCGTTTTCAAAATAATCTATCAAGAGATTGATAGGCTTATTCATTGTTATAAGGTAGGGCTGAGTCCGCAACTTCCTAGATTGATTATTGACACGGATGAAGTTAGGGAAAATTCTGACTTCAAAAATCCATATGCCAGAGCGAAAGCCTTGGCGGCCTATGAGTTAACTAAGAGAATCGCTGAAATTAATGTACGGGCGTGTTTCGTGGAGAAAGAAAAGGAAAAGTACATTCCGCTTGTTGCGTGCGCCCATGAAATTGCTCAAGTTGCGGCGCGATTAGCTGAGGAAGCGCGAGAGATAGAGAAGTATTCTGATGCTTTGGTTAGGAGACCTCATTCCAAGGATGGTACGCCAAAAGTCAAGGATAAGTTGATGCTACCTCCAACAACAGATGAAGAAGTTCTTAAGAAATGGCTTAAATAGAAGTTTTATGAAGTTTCAAAGGCGTCTTAGAGGCTTTGGAAAGGATGTGACGTTAGTCGAATATACAGTATATATGTATATACCACACTTATGTGTATATATGGTATTTCGAACAGGTATATATATTTCTGCCCGTTACTTAAACTCAAAGGTGATGCAAATTGAAGACGCTTGAAATAACTCCATTGGAAGGTAAAGTTTTACGAGTAATAATCGTCGAAAAAGAGTACAGTGAACCATTTTGGGTCATCGAACCCTTATATACAAATATCCCAAAGAACTCGCTTTCAGCAATCTTTAAGCCTTCAATCGCCTTCAACAGCTTTCTTGAAAAATTAGTCGACGAAGTTAAACCAGACTTCGCAACTGAAGAGCAAGGGAACCGTTCCACAAAAAAGTTCCTGGAAGAAAATCCACTAGCTCAATTATTTAAGAAAAAGAACATTCCATTCTTTGCCGTCGATATTGATGAAAACGCTAAGAGTTACTTAGTTTCTCTGTTCGAAGAGAAAAAGCAGCTAAGAGATCGAATAATCAAAGCGCTTGAGGAGCTAACGACCAAAAAAGGAAATGGACGCAGCGTCGAAGAGGAGTACATGACCGCTTATCTCCAATGCTTGCAACAAGAGTTGGAAGAGGCAGAACGCAAAGCAAAATATTCAATCAGGGAAAGCTGGATAGCCATGGGGATTCTGGAAAATGCTAGAAAAGTTGAAAAGGAAGAAGTAACATGCATCCACATCTCAAGCCCAGAACACGTCAGCGGTGTAAAGAAACTGCTTGAATCAGTTGATGTTGAGGTGGAAACGATCCAACCAACAAAAAAACTGATTTTACCAGAGAAAAAAGCCCCTTTAACGGAATTTGAAGACCTACTAAAGTCTATGCAAATCCAGGTGAAACCTGTAATCAAAAAAGCCTCGGAGGAATTGCCGCAAATAATTTTTTTCTTGGACACAGATGAAAGAGCCAGCCCCTTCGACATCTGCATGGCTTATGACGCAGGATTCAGTGTAGTGGTTCCATACGAAAACGTTACAGCAAAAGACGCCAAAAGAATAGTGCAAGATGCAATATTCTCAAGAGACCCTAAGGGAATCAAGCACACATGCTTCTTCGTCGGCGGAAAGGACATGGAGAAAGCTGAGGAAGTCTTAAAGGTTGTACGAGATTCAATGTTCCCGCCATTTGAGGCTAGCGTCATAATCGATCCTGCTGGAGCATACACAACAGCTGCTGCCATGGTCGCCAAAGTTGAGGACGCGATTGCACGCTCAAAGCTTGGAAATCTCAAAGATAAACGTTGCGCAATTTTCGGAACTGGTGCAGTTGGGAGAGTTGCCGCAATTCTATTAGCTAGACTTGGATGCGAAGTCACGATAGTTAGTCCAAACCCTGAGCGCACAAATGGCGAAGAATACGTTGCAAACTTATCTAATTTGCTTCGCACTAAATACGGTGTGAACGTAGAGGGCGTCTTCGCCCCGACACCAGAAAAGAAAGCTGAAGTAATGGAAAAAGCAGATGTTATCTTCTGCGCTGCTGGAGCAGGATTTCGCGTAATCAGCAAAGAGATACTGGATAAAATGAAGCATGTCAAGGTCATAGCTGACGTTAATGCGGTTCCTCCTTTGGGAGTTGAAGGAATAAAACTCGAAGACAACATGAGAGAAATAGCACCAGGAATATTCACTATAGGAGCGTTGACCATCGGCAGGTTGAAGTATAAACTGGAACAAGAGATTCTGAAAGAGGCACGTAGAAACGGCAAAGCAACGGTTTATAACTACAACTACGCGTTCCAATTGGCGAGAAAAATCTTGAAAGGAGAAATCTCCGCCGTCAAACTGGCAGTGACGGTGACCTATCCTTCCAAAGAAAAGAAAGGCTCCAGCTAAAACTAGGTTGGCGGTCTATAAGAGCGGAGGATAGTAATCTCTGCGATGTCCGCCGAGTTCTCCGCTATACGCAGTATGCTGTCGCGAATGGAGCAGCAAGCACATATTACCTCCGTACTTTTCTCTTTTAGAAAAGCTAATGATGCTATTTCTTGATCTAATTTTTCTATTCGAGCTTGATTTTCGATTATTTCGTCTGAGCACTTAACATCGTTAGCGAGCATGGAATTAACCGCCTTATCGTAGTTGGCAAGTGCATCGCAGCCGGCAGCATAAATTTTTTCTCGCAGGTTTTCAGAAATTTGCTTCCCTCTACTATCAAGCATTATGATGTGCTTTGACATGCTGGCTGCCTGATCCGCAACTTGCTCTATTAAATAAACAAGGGTTTCGTAGTCAAGGCAGTCAAGCGCTTCAAGTCCAAGCTGATTGGCTAAGACTGGATCAACAGATGCTCCTCGAATTAGCCGCAAAAGGAAAAATGAGAAGCGGTCAACTTCATCGTCAAGGGAGTAAACGGATTTAGCCAAAGCTGCATCGCTGTTTTTGAGGGCTGTGAAGGCGTCGCGGCACATCGAACTAGATATTTTGTACATTCTGTTTATTCCAGTTTGAATCGAAGCTTTGGATTCGTCTATCAGAGTTGCGATTTGGATTTCTTTTGTGTCAGCTTCCATTATGCGCATGTAAAGCGTTTGGACTATTCTGCGGATGGCTTTCTGGTGAGATACTGTGAAGAACTTCTTTGAAATCAGATTAATGTCCGAATAACCATTTAAATAACACGCGATTATTTTGCGAACCAAGGATGTATCTTTCTCATCAGCATCTACATAAAGAGTTATTTTGTTTATTTCCTTCTCCTTTTTTAACCCTGGAAAAATTACTAGGGAGCGGTCACGGTTTATGGCTAATGAAACAGTGTCTCCTTGTTTTAGTTCGGTCAATTGAGTCCAGTGTTTCGGAAGAGAAATTACTAGCGAGGAACGCCCAAGGGACATTATTTTTCGTTGCTCCATATATTTTTCCCGAATACATCAATACACACGCACAGATATATATCTTTATATACAATTTAACAATCAACACGTTTCATTACCCTTTCAACAAATGTCGCTTCAAATTTCAAGCTTTAAAATGCTTTTATCGTCGTTGCCTTCGAATAGTTTAAATATTAATCGAACACCTAGAATCTTCATAAATGTATAAATGGAGGGGCACTTGATTGACTGAGGTAGTTGAGAAAGGGCTGAAAAAAATCGGAATAACAGTTTCAAAGCCTGTTCTAGCCATGCTCTGCATAATCTTTGGACTTATAGTTATAATTTGGAAAGATTTTTTAAATCTCGTAGTCGGCATATTCCTCATAATAGAAGGCGTTCTATTACTGACAGAGTATCTGGAGCTCCAAAGACAACAATCAAAACAAGCACCGCAATCTTAAACACACCCTTTATTTTTCAATATACTTTATAATTTGAGTATATAAATGACGGGTAGAGCGGTTGAAGAAAACTGGAATTCAGAAACTGTTAGTAGCGGGAGTTGATACAGTTTTTGTTGCCGCATCCGCAAAGAGGACAGGTTACGATGTGTATGTAGCGGACTATTTCGGTGACATCGACCTTAAAAGATTTTGTTCCGAATTCAAGGCTGTAATCAAACAGAAGAAGGGGGAGAGTTGCGGAAGAATGCGGCTGAATTTTAAACCGAAAGCTTTTCTGGAAATGGTGAGAATTCTAGGCAATAAGCATAAGATAGATGCGATACTGCTTTCTTCAGGTCTTGACGATTATTTCGATGTTCTTTGCGAGTTGAACCGTTTAATTCCAATTTTGGGCAACTCCCCAGAAGTTATAAGAAATGTCCGCGAAAAACCACGTTTTTTTGAAGAACTTGAACTGTTAGGTATTCCCCATCCCGAAAACGAGCTTGCAAGTGACGTTTTTGAGGCGAAGGTATCCGCAGCCAAGATTGGATACCCAGTTATTGTAAAACCAACTAGCAGTTTTGGAGGTGTAGGCGTAAGACTTGTATTGAACGATAAGGAGATTGAAAAAACATTTCGTGAGGTTTCCCAAGAGAGTGGAAGTGTCCTAATTCAAAAATTTATTGAAGGCGTTCATGCAAGCGTTTCCATTTTAGCCGGAGACAAAAAGGTTAGAGTTGTATCCGTAAACGAGCAGTTGTTGGGGTTACCCTCCGTTTTCCAGAATGAACCTTTCGGGTATTGTGGCAACATCGTCCCTTTACATGTAAACGATTCGGTTTTCGAAAAATGCGAATCCATTGCCGAGAAAATCGCCTTACATTTTGGTCTTAGAGGTTCTAATGGCATTGACATGGTAATTTCTGGGGATGGAACACCTTATGTTGTGGAGGTGAACCCAAGGTTTCTGGGAACTTTGGGATGTATTGAAAGAGTTTTTGGAATAAATATGGTGGAGGCGCATGTTGAAGCTTGCCTTTACGGTGAAATGCCGACAATAAGAAAAGCTTCAAAATTCTGCACTCGTTTAATCTTGTACGCTCCTAAACGCGTTATCGCTTCAGACCTAACGGTTTTTGAGGATGTGTGGGACATCCCACTGCCAAACAGCTTAATCGAAGAAGGAGAGCCTCTATGCTCGGTTTTAACAGAAGGAAAAAGTCGTGACGCCTCTCTTCAAAAAGCGGAAGAAAAAGCTAAGTCAATTTATTGTAGACTTCGCCCAATCTAGACATGCAAACCCATTTTTCGGGCAACATTAATTATTGGCGGACCTGTTAGAGCTGTTACTAGAGTAGATAATCCTGCCTTTATTGGGGTTTCAATAGCACCTTCAGCCCATATTAACTGGATGTAGCTCACATCATAACCATAAAACAAACTGTATGTCTGGCATGGCACAAAAATGAAGATGCGGAAGAGAACATCGGCTTCTAAGCCTATGAAAGCGCTTAGTGCAAGAATGTAAACGAGACGGGCACTTGATTCAGTGTTCCATAAACTTTTCCATTTTATCACTATTATAGATACAACTATTAGAAGGACGAATGCGAGATAGGTATCCCACATGCCCCATAGAGGAAGTTGCCAAGTAACAGGCGAAGCAAAATATCCAACAAGCAAAAATAAATAGTATGCCATGGGAATCCTCCACTTTCCACGAAAAATAAGGGAGGAAATTGCGGCTCCAATTGGAGCGCCGAAAGTAAATAGAAATTCGTAAACATCTCCGAAATAATTGATGGAGTGACCAATCATTACTCCTATTAGATTTGCGAAAAACCCAGCCAATGGACCAATCATTACTCCGGTAATTGGTTCTGATATGAAAACCCCACTATACCAAACCCCAGAATAGGGTAGAAACGGAGTCACCACTAGATAATCGCAAACAATAGTGAAGGCTGCGAAAACGGCTACTAACGAAATAAAAGTTGAGTTAGTTAACTTTTCGATATTCATGACTATCACAACTCTTTCCGTTTTAAGTTTCGAAATTACCACAACAGTTTAATATAAAGTTTCAGAAATTGCTAACTCTCTAAGAGGGTTTATTATGAAATTGGCCGAAACTTTAGAAAAGCTTTCAAACGCCATTGGAGTTGCCGGCAGAGAGGAAGAAGTCAGAGATTTGATGAAAAATTTCCTAAAACCTTATGTTGACGAGGTTAAAGAGGACAAACTTGGCAACGTTATTGGAGTAAAGAAGGGCGCGAAAAACGCTCCGAAGGTGATGCTTGCCGCCCACATGGACGAAATAGGCTTATTGGTTAAAACTATCTCAAAAGAAGGCTTCCTGCAGTTCACCAAAATAGGCGGGATAGACGACCGCATCCTACTCGCTCAAAAAGTTATCATCTGTACAGAGAAAGGGCCACTCCACGGCATAATAGGCTCAAAACCCCCACACATACAGAAAGAAGAAGAGCGCAAAAAGGTTCCAACATATGATGAATTATTCATAGATATCGGTGCAGAAAGCCTAGAGGAAGCAAAGGAAATGGGAGTAAAAATCGGAGACCCCGCAGTCTTCGACATAAAATTCGCGAAAGTTGGAAAAAACATAGTAATTGGCAAAGCTTTCGACGACCGCGTTGGATGCGCCGTCGTGATTGAAGCAATGAAGCTTTTAGAAAAAACAGAGTGCACTGTTTATGCTGTTGGAACAGTCCAAGAAGAAGTTGGCTTAAGAGGAGCAACAACAGCTGCTTTCGGCATATATCCAGATGTTGGAATAGCCCTTGACGTCACCGTAGCTGGCGATATTCCAGGAGTGAAGGAATTTGAAGCTCCAATAAAGCTTAGGAAGGGTCCATCTCTAACTGTTGCCGATTATGGTTTGATTACCCATCCGAAAGTTTTGCGGTTACTTGTGGACGCCGCTGAAGAGAATAAGATTCCGTATCAGCTTGAGACTGGTTTGTTAGGTTCAACAGACGCCGCGCGAATATCCCTTACAAGGGAAGGCGTGCCAAGCGGCGTTATTTCCATACCAACACGTTATATCCACAGTCCCGCCGCTTTACTAAGCCTTGAAGACGCGGAAAACGCGGCGAAACTAACAGCAATTGCTATTCAGAAAATTCCAAAATATTTCTGAAAAAAATTCGCATCGCCCCTTTGGTGTTGGAAATGTGAGTCAACAAGTCTTGCTTTGCGAAAAGGCAGTTAAAAGTTCCTTGAAGGATGCAACTGCACTTAAAGCGTTTTATCACGTGCGAACATTGTAGCATTAAAAACAAGTTTATTCCCAAAATTACCACACCATTCTGTGAAGAGAGTTGGAAAGTAGGGTTTTTGAAAAGAAATGTGTTGGTTTCGTGAAGACAATGGTTGAAATGTTGGCGGAAATGAACGTGCACTAAACATTTTAAAGAACGTACTCTAATCAGTTATTTGGCTGGGTTTATGCAGAAGAAAAAATTTGAGACACTAGAGCACACTGCAGACGCTTACATCGCCGCTTACGGAAAGGACTTAGCCGAGGCTTTTGAAAATGCGGCGTTGGCAATGTTTGAAGTTATGACAAACGCAGACGAAGTTAAAGCAGAAATTGAGGATTACGTTGAGGTTGAAGCAGAAGATGAATATGCGCTCCTTTACAGTTGGCTTGAAGAATTACTCATAAAATTCGAAACGAAAGAAATGCTTTACTCAAAGTTTAAAATCCTAAGCATAGAAAAAACCCCGAGTGGTTTCAAGCTTAAAGCAAAAATTTTCGGAGAAAAATTTAACCCAGATAAGCATTTGCAGAAGGTTGGCGTAAAAGCCGTCACATATCATCGCATGGAAATAATTAAAGAACCAGAAAAAGTCACATTAAAATTTATCCTTGACATTTAAAAGAAAGCGGAAGCTTTTCAAGCCAGCTTAAGTTTTTTCAAGCCCTTTTTGATCTCTTCCACAGCCAATTCAGGTGGGACATCCAACTGTTCACATTTAAACTCTACAAACGGAACACCTTTCTCTCTGTAATAATTCAGAATTGGCTGGGTTTGCCGTTCATATACTTGAATTCTCTCCTTTATGACTTCTGGAGTGTCGTCTGAACGCTGGTAAAGTTGTCCTCCGCACTTGTCACATATCATGTCTACTTTTGGTTTTAAATAACGTATATTATATACTTGCCCGCAGTTTTTGCAGATTCGCCGTGTAGATAACCGTTCGACAATTATCCATTCAGGCACTATCAAGTGAATTATTACGTCTATTTTGGCGATACCCTCTAATGCCTTGGCTTGCCCAAGCGTGCGCGGATACCCGTCCAAAATGAAGCCTTTGCTGCTTGTTTTAGCTAACCTCTGTTTAAGGACTTCTATAACAACATCGTCGGGAACAAGCAAACCCTTCTCCACAAAGCCTTTCACCTTCCTCCCTAAAGGCGTATCTTCTTTCATGATTTGGCGGAAAATGTCGCCAGTTGCAACTACATCCAAGCCAAGCTGAGACTGAAGTCTTGAAGCATAAGTGCCCTTTCCCGAACCGGGAGCGCCAAAAATGACGGCGTTTACCATGCTTTCACCATTTTACTGTTTTCCTATAGAAATTAGGGTTTATAATTAAATGTTGCCATGCCGGCAAAGTTACCTATTTAACAAAATTTCTGGATGAAAACACTTAAAGCCATTGACGGAAACTTTAAGGCTCTGCTAAAGACAAAGGTGCGTACCCCAAATGCATGCGGCAAAGATCGAAGAACACATTTACTTGGTTGATGTTGAACCTGCTGGAATAAAAGGTTTCATTGCCAGCTACATTTTAAAAGGCGATTCTGTCGCCATTGTTGAAACAGGTCCCACCTCCTCAATTCCCAACTTGTTGCTAGGATTAGAAAGACTGAAAATTAATCCAAGTGAAGTTGCGTACGTTGCTGTTTCACACATTCACTTAGACCACGGCGGAGGCGCTGGAACCCTTATGAAGTATCTGCCTAAAGCTAAGCTTATCGTTCACCCGAGGGGCGCGCCGCATTTGGTGAACATCGAAAAGCTTTGGCAACAGTCGAGACAAGTTCTAAAAGAGATAGCTGAAATATATGGCAAGCCAGAACCAATTCCGGAAGACAAGATTATCACGGCGGCAGATGGCATGGTTTTTGACGTCGGAAACGGCGTCCAGCTAAAGGTTGTGGAAACTCTCGGTCACGCCTCACATCACTTAAGCTACTATGAACCGTTAAGCGGTGGCATTTTCTGCGGAGATGCTGCTGGAATTTACTTGAGCGAGTTTGATACACACGTACCAACAACTCCACCGCCCTTTCGTTTAGACATCGCGCTCTCTTCTTTAGCCAAGCTTGTAAACTTAAAGCCCAGTGTTTTGTATTATAGTCACTTTGGTGAAGCATCCGATGGTGTATATAAGCTTCAAACTTATGGAGAGCAGCTTAAGCTTTGGACGAAGATTGCAAAACAAGGGTTAGAGAAACGAGAGAATCTTGAAACTATAGTGGGCAGGATAGTTACGGAAGATGAATTTTTGAAGAAGGCTGAAGGCTACGTTAGAGCTCATCCCATTTTAAGTCATGCGGTGCTTAACGAAAGCGTTCGGGGAATAGTTGATTTTGTTGAAAAACAGTGCTCATTATAACGCCTTGTCATACACACAATACTATTTATATTTGACGCCTCAAACCTTAGCATTAGGTGAAATTTGTGGAAGAAGGAGAAAGTCGTCCACCCTCTGAAAAAGTTCCTCTTGAGAAAATAGACAATTATACTTGGCGCATCCCAAAGTATAAGCCTGGAATGCGTGTTCCAGGAATAATTTTTGCTAATGAAGATTTGTTGGAGAAAATGCAGACGGATAGAACTCTTGAGCAATGCGCTAATGTTGCTCATTTGCCGGGAATATATAAACATGCAATTACACTGCCCGACGGACATGAAGGATATGGTTTTCCAATAGGGGGAGTGGCTGCAACAGATTACGAGGAAGGCGTAATAAGCCCCGGAGGTGTCGGATACGACATAAACTGCGGCGTTCGCTTGTTAACAACGAATCTTTCTGAAGAAGACATTAAACCGAAACTTACCCAACTTGCAAACACAATTTTTGAAAATGTTCCATGCGGACTTGGAAGTCGAAGAAAAGACTTTAAGGTGACCGCTAGCGACCTAGACAGGCTTGTTATTGAGGGTGTCCAATGGGTTATAGACCAAGGCTTAGGATGGTCTGAGGATGCAGAACGCTGCGAAGAAAGAGGATGCATGCAAAACGCAAACCCAGATAAGGTTTCAACAACCGCGAAGAATAGGGGTTTAACCCAAATTGGCACTTTAGGTTCAGGAAACCACTTTTTGGAGATACAGAAAGTTGACAAAATTTACGATTCGAGAACGGCTAAGGCTTTCGGAATAGACCATGAAGGTCAAGTAACCATAATGATACACTGTGGTTCCAGAGGGTTTGGACACCAAATATGCTCAGATTACCTAAGAGTCATGGAGAGAGCAGTTCACAAGTACAAAATTGTCTTGCCAGATCGCGAACTTGCATGCGCCCCAGGAAAAAGCAACGAGGCAGAAGACTACTATCAAGCAATGGCATGCGCAGTCAACTACGCTTTCGCCAATCGTCAAGCAATAATGCATTGGGTTAGACAGAGTTTTCAGCAAGTTTACAAGGAAGACCCAGAGAAGTTCGGTTTAAAACTTGTATACGACGTTGCCCATAACATTGCAAAAATAGAAAACCATAGCGTAAATGGACAACAAAAGAAAGTTTGGGCTCACAGAAAAGGCGCAACAAGAGCCTTTCCGCCTGGGCATTCGGAAATTCCAGCAGACTACCGTTCGCAAGGTCAACCGGTGCTAATTCCGGGAAGCATGGGAACAAGTTCGTGGCTTTTGGTTGGCACGGAAAAAGCTATGCAGATAAGTTTTGGTTCCACAGCCCACGGTGCTGGAAGAATGATGAGTCGAAACGCTGCTAAGCGGAGATTTTGGGGTGGAGACATAAAGAAAGCCTTAGAACAACGAGGCATTTACGTTAGGGCTGCAAGTTCAGTCGTTTTGGCTGAGGAGGCGGATCCAGCCTACAAGAACGTGGACATTGTTGCAGAAGTAAGCGATAAAGTTGGAATAGCCACAAAGGTTGCGAGAATGGTTCCCTTGGCTGTTGTTAAGGGTTAATGTGGCGTGTAAAGAGTTAATTTTATCCGCGGTGTTCTCCTTTTGCAAGCTAAACCTTTTTATAAGCGTGTTGCGTTTGGTGTTGCTGTCACATTAATTCATGTAATCGACGAGGCTTTTGAAAGGCTCTTGGAAAATGCATGAAAAATTTTGTGGCAGGAGAAATGATAAAATATGCAGATACAACAGTTTAAAGATCTACCCTTAAGCATGGAAGTTATGAAAGGTATTGAAGAGCTTGGTTTCAGTAATCTTTTTCCAATTCAAGCCCAAGCCATAACCCCATTACTTGAAGGCAAAGATGTTATTGGGCAAGCGCAGACTGGAACGGGAAAGACAGCGGCTTTTGGCATTCCAATGATTGAAAGACTAAACCCAGAAGTAAAGGGTGTTCAAGGCTTAGTGTTGGTGCCGACTCGTGAACTTGCCGTTCAAGTTGCAGAACACCTTAGCCAACTCGCAAAATACACGAAGCTGAAAGTTTTGCCAGTTTATGGAGGAGAACCAATTGAAAGACAAATACGTGCACTTGAAAAAGGCGTCCACATTGTCGTTGGCACACCAGGACGCGTGATCGACTTGCTTGATAGGCGTATCCTAAATTTGGCGTTGGTGAAGATTGTTGTTTTAGACGAGGCGGATAGAATGTTAGACATGGGTTTCATAGATAATATTGAACACATACTTTCAAAGGTGCCGTCCAACAGGCAGACGAGTCTTTTCTCGGCGACAATAGACCAGACAGTGATGAAGTTGTGTGGCAGATACATGAAGAACCCGCAGAAGATACTTGTTAGCAAAGACGAAATAGCCCTTTCGCAGATAAGCCAGTATTACATGGTTGTAAACCCTCACAGCAAATTCGAAATCTTATGTAACATTCTAGACGAGAATCACGTTGACCGAGCGATAATATTCTGCAAAACCCGACTGGATACAAGCATACTTTCAGACAAGCTGAGGAAAAGGGGATATGACGCAAAACCGCTACATGCTGGTCTAACTCAACCGCAAAGAGATTTCGTCACCGACTCTTTCAGAAGAGGAAAGCTAAAGCTGCTTATTGCAACAGATGTTGCCGCACGAGGTTTAGACATTCAGGGAATAACGCACATAATAAACTATGATGTCCCCCAAGACGCCTTAGTCTATTTTCATAGGATAGGGCGAACTGCCAGAAAGGGACAGAGCGGAACAGCTATAACGCTTGTGGGTTACGGAGAAATTGCAGGATTAAACACTATAAGAACTATGACCAAAACGCGCATTGAAGAGATAACGGATTCCCTCGTCCACTAAACATAATAAGCAGAGCGCACATTCTTAAATGAGGTTTAAACTGAAATGCCTAAAGACCCTGTCTGTGGAATAATTCTCGATGAAAAGACAGCTAAATTCAAAATCACTTATGAAGGTGAAACCTACTATTTTTGTTCATTAATTTGCAAGAAAAAGTTCAAAAGACACCCAACGAAGTTTGTTAAGTAAAATATCGCTCATTATCTTCTAACTATCTTCCATGCGTCCTTATAAGCAAGATTAAGCATTACTGTATACCAGTAACGTTCTGTCATTCACAGACGCGCAGACACAGCAACGTTACATAAAAACATAAAAGGAGTGAAAAGGGATGACAGAAAATAAAGATGTTATCTTCATTGGAAGCAAACCACCAATGGCATACGTTCTAGCAATAATCACAAGCCTTTCAGCAAGCAACACCAAAGAAATAACTTTGAAAGCACGCGGACAGGCAATTACAACAGCGGTCGACGTAGCCGAAATAGCCAGAAGGCGCTTTCTAAAAGACTTACAAATAAGTAAAATATCCATAGGCACAGCGGAAATGCCGCCGAGAGAAGGCGAAAACAAGGCAAGGATGGTTTCAACAATGGAAATAACACTCTCAAAAGAGTAGGTAAACAATGCGAAACAAAGTGTCACACGGCGAGTATCTCGCTTTTCTTTCTATAAAGTATGACGTTGACTCCGACAGGTTTTTCTACGCGCTAATCTCAGCCAGCGAAAACAAGAAATCCACATGTGGAAGCCTTTCAATTGAGTGCCGCGACAAACAAAAGAACAAGGTCACCTTTTTGATAACAAAAGGTGCAAAGGTTGTTGCTCAGCTTCCAATACCTGAAGAATTTCTATCAAAACAAGGTAATTCAATAAAAGAGTTCAAAGAGACTGTGATGCTCCAAAAACGCTTAATTAAAAAGAATAATCGACCGCGTTTTTTTCAAATTAGAGACTTACGAGTAGGGATGAAAAAAGTTAATTTGAAGGCTAAGGTTGTTGAAATAGCGACACCGACTATTGTTTTTACAAGGTTTGGAAATTATGCCAGCGTAGCCAACGCTTTGTTAGCGGATGAGACAGGGACTATTAAGCTTTGCTTATGGAACGAACAAATTGACGCTATATCCGTAGGGGACATTGTCCAAATTGAAAACGCGAGCACATCAACATTTAGAGGCGAGAGACAATTAAGAATCGGAAAGAACGGGATTCTGCGTAATATGACATAATAATTTGCGTTTCCAAATGCGCTCAGAAACAATTATTCCCATATTAAACATCAACTAAGATAGGACACCTTTAAATCCTGAGGATGGAAGAAGTAAATTATGACTTTTATTATAAAAACAATGTTTCGTTAAAGGTAAGAAATTAAATAAAGGTGAACGTTTAGAGTGGGCAGAGGAGGTTGGCAAAATGGATTTTGAGTTTACACAGGAAGAAAAAATATTCAAAGCCAGCCTTCGAGAACTCTTACAGAAAGAGTTCGCACCAATAGCGGACCAACGAGACAAGAAAGGTCCATTTACGAAAGCGGAAGCAATAGACATAATGAAGAAATTTAAAAAAGTGGGTATTGGACTGGACCCTGAAAGTGCAAAGGCAGTTTTCGCTGAAGATCCAATAATGTTTGGGATAATGGCTGAAGAGGTTGGAAAGGTTTGGGCAAGCATACTGCCCTTGTTTGTAATGAGCAGCATTCCAGCAACGTTTATCCTTTTAGCATCCGAGGAAACTCAAGACAGACTGATGCCAAAACTTGAACACGCAGAATTCATTGGGTGCTTTGCTGAAACAGAACCAGAAGCTGGATGTGACACTTCAAACCTCAAAACCACGGCGAAACTGGAAGGCGACTACTACATAATTAACGGTAACAAGACATGGATAAGCAACGCGTCAATTGCAGATGCAGCCTTCGTCGGCGCCAAAGATCTAACCACTGGAGCAGAGTCCTTCTTCCTAGTAGACCGAGAAGCCTCGCCCTTCGAAACAAATGCGCTGCACAAGATAGGCTGGAAGGCATCCCCCACGGACGAAATGTTCTTGGTGGACTGCAAAGTTCCAAAAGAGAACGAAATGAACACCATGATGGGCAAAGCCATGTCAGACCCTAAACTGATGGAGCTTCTGCCACTTTCAGAAGGTATGATGCGGCTTTTTAGGCAAATGGCGCCTTTCACCGCATTTATGACTTTGCCAAGGGCGGGCATGGGCTTAGCGTCAATAGGAATAGCTGAAGCTGCTTTTGAGGCTTCTGTAAAGTACGCGAAGGAAAGGGTGCAGTTCGGCAAACCCATCGGCAAATTCCAGCTCATCCAAGAAATGCTCTACAACATGAGTGTTTTAATTGAGACTGGCAGGCTTTTGGGCTACAAAGCCATAGATGCTATTGCAAAAGGCAGTCCGGAGGCTAGAAGGCTTTCTTCGATGGTTAAAGTGTACGGTGGAGAGGCTGCTGTCAAAGTGACATATGACGCGATACAAATTCATGGAGGCTTAGGGCTTTCAGACGAAATGCCATTGGAAAGATACTACAGAGACGCAAGGATGATGACAATTCCGGATGGCACGAGCGAAATAATGAAGCTGATAACAGGCTACACAATACTGGGGAAAGGATTCGCAGCCTACACTTAAATCCACTTTTCATTTTAAACCCCAATTATCTAAAGATTTTCTTTGCTGCATCTTTGTAAATTTCCAAGTCGCGACTTGAAAACAAAACAAACACCACTTTTTCGAGTTTATCCTCCTTTTCCAAAAACTCCTTAACGATTGATATGGCTACTTGACTTGCTTTTTCAACGGGATATCCGTAAGCGCCAGTGCTTATGGATGGAAAGGCTATAGTCCTTAAACCCTTAGAAACCGCCAATTTTAAGGAGTTGCGGTAGGCATCGGCCAAAAGTTCTGGTTCGCCGCTTCTACCATCTCGCCACACGGGTCCAACAGTGTGAATGACGTATCTCGCCTTTAAGTTGCCTCCGGAAGTGATGACAGCTTTTCCTGTTGGGAGACCGTCGGGATATTCGGTTGCTCTTATCTTTTTGCATTCTTCGAGGATTTTTGGTCCGCCTTTGCGGTGGATTGCACCATCTACGCCTCCTCCCCCCATCAAGGTTGGGTTGGCAGCGTTAACTATGGCGTCTGTTGCTTGTTCCGTTATGTCTCCTTGAACCAGAACAACTTTTGCTTTGCCAACTTGAAACCCCATAGGATTTTCCCTTCCCTCTTTTTTGTTAAAGATGGTTTTTCACGTTTAAAATTTTCTTAAAGTAAAGCTGAAATAACGAACCAAGCACCGAACCCGATGAAAATGACGGTGCAAAAGCCAAGTATTATTGCATGCACTTTTTCGTTCCAAAACCGTTTAGACTTGAAGACTGTTACGGAGACAATGGTGTTCCAAGAGAAGTCGCATAGCCAATGCACTATGGCGAATATTGAAAAACCTATAAAGCCAAATACGGCAGCATTCATTACCAAGTCGGCGCCGATTGTTGCCCACCATAAAAGAAAATATGGATTGCTACCGGTTGTAATAATTCCCGCAGCAAGTGAACCATATTTTAGATAAGAACTTTCATTGTTGTCCTTTTTTCGAGTTCTGAACAGCTGAACACCCATAAATATCAAGATTAAGCCTCCGAAAAAACCAATATTTTTCTGAATCCAAGTTCTCTGCATCTCGTCTGAGATGAGAAACTGTGTAAAACCAAAATAAATTAGAAACATCAAGGGAAACTCAACAACTCCGTGTCCAAGAGATATCAGAATCCCCGCCATCTTATCCCTTAAGGATCTGGCAATCGTCGCAGCGAACAATGGACCTGGAGACATTACTCCAGACAAAGATAATAAAATTGCCGAGAAAATGAACGTATAAAAGTCCACTGTTGCTTCCATTTTCATTCACTTACATCCTTAATTTCACCATTCGTTAGTCTTCTTATCTCGATCGAACTAATCTCAAGAAACATTTTAATTTGTCCGCGCCCCGATGAACTTTTCGTATGCAATAACTCTCTCGTCAATAAAAGTTATTATACCCGTTTTATGGCCAAGAGGTGGAACAGCACCAGCATTATAACTGGTGAAAACCTTCACTTCAAAAAGATTAGCCCTTCTAACTCTCCCAGCTCCGGGGGCATTAACAAGCTTTTCTTCACTTACTCTTTTATCGCTGGTGACAACTGCAAGTAAAGGTGAAATAGGATCCTCAACAAAGATTATCCTCTCATGAGGCACGCCCAAATGCTTGACGGCAGCGTCAATATTCATAGGATGTCCCTTAAACTCGAAAAATTAACATCAACTTTCATCCTTTTAAGGTATTCCTTTAGCTCCTCAGAAAAACATTCAACACCAACGCTGATCAGCTTCATAGGAGAAGAATTTTATCTTGAGCTGCTTTTAATCCAGCGCCATAAGTAAATTTGTAACCAAGCTTTCTCAATGTTGCTTCGATAGCGGCTACTGTGGACATTATGTCATTTTGGTTTACATTCCCTACATGACCAACTCTAAACCCTTTTCCTTTTATTGGGCCAAGAGTTGACGCAACGATTATTCCACGAGTTTTCATTTCATTACGGAATTTGTCATCTTCGATTTTTTCTGGATAGTAAACAGCTGTTATTGTGTCAGAAGCGTATTCTTGGTCTGCAACTAGTTTGAGGTTTAATGCGTGCATGGCTGCTCTTAGAGCTTCGGCTAAAATGTGGTGTCTTTTAAACCGTTTTGCTAACCCTTCAGCAAGTAGCTTTTTTAAAGCTTCGTTAAGGGCGTAAATCATGTTTACTGGTGGGGTTGCAAAATATTTTGTCGGGTCTCTCATAACTGGCAGCCAATTTCTAAGGTTTCCATACCAAAATCCTACCGAACTTTTTCTTTTTTCCAAAAAGTCCAAAACTTTTGAACTTACGGAAAGCAAAGCCAATCCTGGTGGAACACCCAGGCATTTCTGTGATCCAGAAGCACAAATGTCTATATTCCACTCGTCAACTCGAACCTCTATTCCGCCCAGTGAACAAACGGTGTCAACAATGTAGAAGGCATTGCTATATTTTTTGACAACTTCGCCTATTTCCTTGATAGGGTTCACCACACTGGTTGAAGTTTCCACATGGGTAACTGTGACAGCTTTGTAATCGTCTTCTTTCAAAGCATCTCTCACCTGTTCGGGTTTTATGGCTTTACCCCAAGGAACTTCTAAAACCCTCGGCTTTGCTCCATGAATCTTTGCTATTTCAACGAAATACTGTCCGAAAAATCCGGAAACTGTGTTTAAAATTTTGTCTCCTGGCTCGATTATGTTGGCAACGGCCATTTCTAAAGCTAGGGTTCCAGATCCAGCAATTACAAAAACTTCTCCGTCAGTCATGAAAACTTCTTTCAGATTATTCAGAGCCTCTTTAAATATGTCGGCAAATTCTTGGCTTGTATGGGAAAGCGGCGGTTTGCTCAGTGCTCGCAGCACTGAGGGGTCTACGTTCGTTGGGCCGGGAATCATGAGAAGTTCTCTTTCTTGCATTTTATCACACAACCTCGCAGTACAAACAACAAAGTTATATGTTGTTCCCTTTAAATCTTAGGAATACCGCGGAGTGAAAAGTGTCGAAAAATTCGGGTTGTATGCTTTATCTTACAGAGAGATAGCAAAAGATGCTACATGAACTGTTTTTGCAATTCTGTCATGGCTTTGCTGTCATTTACTTTTGAGTAGCTTTCAAGTCTTTCTTTGTTAAGTTCTAGGAATGTATGTCCCCACTTAAAGATCGAAAGAAGCTTGTAAGCTTCTGCTTTAAACCCAGCGATGTAGAGGGCTGCTGCTAAAGCTTCGGCAGTGCTGAGCTTTGTTGGTTTCCCGAAGTTGACAGGATTTCCAGCTATCAAGTAGGGTAAGCATCGTGAAGTCCCACGAACACTTTTAAGCAATACCTTTTCAGCATGTTCCCAGCTGAAGTCTAAGGCGGCTAACCCAAATTTCTTTATGCGTTGTCTGTCAGCAGGTGAAAAAGCTATTTTAGAAAGGGGGTTAAGCACAACAGCTCTTCTTGGAATAAACTTGATTCGACGAACTAATCTGACTAAACCGTGACGCTTAAGTTTTAAAGCCGTGCATTTTTTGGGGTCGCACTGCCCAGCATGATAAACAACTACGTTAACTAGTTTTTGCAATAGTTTTTCGCACCTTCATGTGGCTCATCGGATCATTCAAAACACGCGGAATCAATTCTAAAAGGTCAGTTGCAATCATATGATAACCTTTCTCTTCAAAAACAAAGTCTCCAGCAGCGCCATTGACAAAAGCGCCAGCAACAGCAGCCTCAAAGGGGTCTGCACCCTGAGCGAGAAAAGCACCAACAATCCCCGAGAGCACATCTCCAGTCCCGCCAACAGTCATGCCTGGATTTCCAGTGAAGTTAAGTTTGAAGCGTTTTCCATTAGAAATCACGTCAATTGAGCCCTTTAGCAGTATTGTAGCGCTTAATTCGGCGGCGGTTTTCTGCACCTCCAAAACTTTTTCCTTAAAATCTTCTGGAAGCCCCTTTCCAGCCAGTATAGCGTATTCCCCCGCGTGAGGAGTTAAAACTGCCGGTACATTCAATTTCCTTTTGAATTCTGCAAAAGCCTTTAAGCCGTCTGCGTCCAAAAGCAATGGTTTACCAGCGCCTTCAATAATATCAATTATGTGTTTAACCGCTTCCTTCGTCTCTGTGTGCATGCCCAATCCAGGACCTAGAACAACAGCACTTACCTTTCCCACATAAGCCTTTAACAGCGGTATATTGCCTAGATTCAAGTGTTCACCCCAAAGCTTTATGGTGATGAGGTCAGGCGACATGGCTGAAATGGCGTTGGCGGTTTTTTCAGGCGCAGCAATATAAGCCAAATCAACACCTGTACGGAGGGCTGCCAACGCCACCATTGCTGGAGCTCCAGAAAAGGTTTCGCTTCCCCCTATAACTAGTAAGCGTCCAAAGTCTCCTTTACGGGATTCTCGAGGACGGGGCTTATTAACCAGTAGAACATCGCCGGGTCCAGCATAATTTTCAAGCTCTTTGGGCAAGCCTATGCTTTTCACGGCAAGTTCGCCAACGTAGTCCTTAGCTTTTTCAAGTCCCTTTTTTGGCTTGTGAAACGTTATTGTCAAGTGAGCTTTGACGGCGTTTCCCAAGACTTCTCCAGTGTCCGAGTCTATGCCTGTTGGCACGTCTACAGCCACTCGAAAAGCTCCGAGAGAGTTTATTTTCTCAACTAGATGGGAAATTGGTGGTTTAAGCGTGCCTTTGGTGCCTATTCCGAGAAGGGCGTCTACAACTATTTCTGCGTTTACCTGTGGTATTAGCGAACTGTCTGAAACCTCGTGGATGACTATGCTTTCTTTCAGAGGTTGCAGAGCGTTCCAGTTTTCCAAAGCTGCCTTGTGGGAAATGTCTTTTCCCTTTCCAGCTAGGATGACGGTGACTTTGAAGCCTAGGGAGGATAAATGCCTCGCAATGACGAAGCCGTCGCCACCGTTTCCGCCTAAACCACAGAAAATGGCAACTGGCTTCTCGGGTTTGAATCTTGAAGCGATTTCTAGGGCTACGCTGTGTCCTGCGTTCTCCATGAGTTGAAGTAGGGAAACTCCAAAATATTCGGCGTTAACTTCTAATGCACGCATTTCTCTGCTTAAAATAAAATCATCTTCATTTTTTTCGCTCAGCATACCCAAACCTAAATAAGTATTATCAGGCGAATAAAGATAAGATTATCCTTCTCTTTCATCTAATTAATATTGCGGCTTCGCAGTATTCGCATTGTACAGAAGTCTGTCCCTTGTAAATTTCGTGTGGGTATGGAGCGCCACAGTTAGGACGTCGAACAATCTGGATAAGAGGGTGCTTCTTTGACCGTTATACCCTTTATTGTGGCGATTTCTCTGTCAGCTTCTCCGCCAATTACGTAGTTAAAGAGTCCTCTAATCACGTCAGCCTCCCAGTCCTTCACATCAAAAGGTGTCTCCTCCAAGCGGTGTTCAGGCTTAAAGCGAACGTATATTTCGGTCCAAGCGATTAATCCAACTCTTCCTTTTGATAGCTCTTGCAATGCGCCGATGGGTTGCTCTATAAGAACTACGCGCTCAAGCTTCTTTTTTGTGGCTATGAAGAGTTTCTTTTCTAAAATAACTTCTCGCTTCCCTTCAAAAATGAAACGATGATTAGTGAAATACAAAGTTCCCTCATTTTTCATCCACCATAATTTTCCCTTCTATAGCTAGGACTGGGCTTTCATCGGCTTTAATAGAAAGGACGCTTGAGAAAAAGAGTTCAACAGTTTTTCAGCTATTTTCAAGTCTCTGTCTATAGCATTGATGCTTGATGTTAATTCGGTTACGGGTGCGCTTATCTTGCTTGCTTCAGAAATCGCTCTCATCTTTAAAGAGGAAGCGTCAGCTTGAAGGCAGATTGCCCAAGACTGAGAATAAAGGATGTTGCCGTGGTCTATTTCAACTCGTAGTTTTCTTGCTTCAGATTCTAATATGCGAATTTGCACTGTTAATGGCTGAACGTTGCTGAGAAAAGTTTGCTTAAGAAGCGGGGCAGATTCCGCCCACTTCTTTGTTGGCAGTTCTATGCTTTTCTCTAAATGTCCCATGGCGACGTACCCGCGCCCACGAACTGTTGTAAGTCTGCTCGAAACTTTCACATTAAAGTAAAAGTCCGTAAACTCAAAGTATTTAAATAAAGTTGCTGGGTCAAAATGGAGAACAAGTCATGGTTTGAGAGCAGCAAAATATTTTAACCCATAAGAGTAAACATTAAGTGAGGAGGTTTATATGCCAACAGCCTTTGTGTTAATTAATACAGAGATAGGTTCAGAAAACGATGTACTGAAAGAGTTGAAGAAAGTTGAGGGAGTAGATGAGGCTTTCGCCGTTTACGGAGTATACGACATAGTTGCCAGAGTTAAAGCAAACACCATGGATAGGCTTAAAGAGATTGTGACTTGGCGCATAAGAAGGCTCGACAAGGTTAGGTCAACATTAACAATGATAGTTATTGAAGAAGGAACCAGCAAATAAAATCCACTCACTTTTTTAACCCTCACGAAACTACTCGCGAAAAACAGCTAACCCAATAATGGCAAACTGTGAAATGGCAATGGTGAAGAAAACCGTCAAAACCATCAAATAATCAGCTAGAAGATGTGCCACTAAAGCAGCCATTATGGGAATTAGCACCATAATGAGCCCAGGAACGAGAACAAGAATGAAAGTGCTCAGTCTCGCGTAGACATTGCCTAAAGCAAAAGCCTCACTCCAAAATTTATCAATCAGAATCTTAAGCTCCAACATGCTTGCGGCTGCAAGTGAAAACGTGTGGATTGCTCCATAAGTTAGAATAAAAGCAAAATTCTTTTTCAACAACGCTGCTGCAGCAAAAAGGACAACTAAAGAAAATGCGTATGTGGTTGTTGTCAACATCGCTTTAGCAAGGATTAATGTTCTCTTTTTTAGTGGAAGGCTCCGTGCGTAGACGGAGGCTAAGCCTTCTATGGAAAGTAGCGTTGGCGGAAGCAAAAGAGTCACTAGAGACATTCCAAACAACATTCCCAAAGTAGCGCTCAATCCAATTTCACCAAATGAAAAAGAAATCGCTAGGATAGCCGTCTGTATGGCTGGCAGAAGGAACAAGCTTGCGTAGGAAGGCGACCTAGAAGCCATCCTTAAGTCTTTGCGGATTATTCCAATCCATGGAACTTGCGGCTGAATAACCGTATCCTTAACCATTTCCCTTTTAGGCATACCAATTCCTCCAAACCCAACGCTAATTTGCCTAATGTAGCACGTGACGAATTTTAGACACTTAACTGCAAGGGCAATGTATCCAACAGAAGAGATTATTGATAAGCCTAGAACAAAATAGTTAATTTTGTCTAGAAAGGTAGCATAAGACACTAAGAAACCTAAGGAAAACGGGTAAATTAACGCTAGAAACTGAAAAGAAGAAAAAGCTTGAGCCATTGAGGCGAATGTTTGTGTTATTTGCACGGCGAAATTGATTACAAGGTATGCTCCGAACGAAGGGAGAATCCAAATAATCAAGAAAATGAATCGTAAAAGCGTCCTCCATATGGACCTTCCACCTAAACTGAGAATCCTGGAGTAGAAGAACCCAGCTAGACTTATGGTAAGGGCTAAGGCGAAAATTTCCGTTACGGCAACACTAAAGAAGGAAACTAACCCGCCCAAAAATGAGCCGCTGGAAATAGCGTATATGACTGGAAAAATTGTTAGTGCGACGATCAGTGGCATGTCAAATATCCTTATGAAAGAAAGGAAAACCGCTTTTGAAATGTCACGCCTTGAAAGGGGAAGAGTGCTTAAAACCTCGGCGATTTTTGAAGAAACAAAAGATGTTGCAACTTGAAGCCCCATAAAAGCTATTAAAAACAGCAATATAGCAAGAAAGGCTGCGACGCCGCCAACTACAACCAATTCCATAGGCATTTCTAATGGTCCCGTTGTAGTAGTTGTGGAAAGAAAAAAATGCAAAGCCAAAAGCAGCTATGAAAATTGTCGTTAAGATTTTGCTAATTAAAGTGTTTACTTCAGCGTTTCTGACAAGGCGTTCGATGTCACTTTCCTTTTGGGGAAGGATTGCCCCAGTGCGGAGAGAGAAAATTGACTGAAAAGAAACTTCCTTATAAACGGTGTGAGATAGTCGCCACAACTCGGTAATCTTCATAGTTATTGCTCCTCTTCTAACGCCCTTATTATTTCCCGCATATCTGCCTCTTGCTCGGTTACTTTCAGGAAAATGTCTTCCAAAGAACTCTCGGCGCTTTCGACGATTTTGCGCAATCCTTCAACTGTTCCTTCGCCTACCAGCCTTCCCTTATGTATTATCCCAACTCTTGTGCACAATTTCTCTGCGACTTCCATTATGTGCGTTGAGAATATGATGGCTCCGCCCTTTTTTGCGTGGAATGTTATTAGTTCCTTTAGTATTTTTGAAGAGCGAGCGTCTAAGCCTATTAGTGGTTCATCTAAAATCAAAAGCTTCGGCTCATGCAGTAAAGCGGCGGTTACAGCCACTTTCTGCTTGTTTCCCCTTGATAAAGCAGCAATTGGAGTGTCAAAATACTGTTTAATGTCTAAGGCATGAGCCAACTTTTCAAGTCTAGGATTAACAACCTCTGCCTTTAAACGCCTCACCGAGGCTATAAACTCGAAAAACTCCCTCGGAGTAAGCGAGTCAAACAAAACAACTTCCTCGGGAACATAGCCAATCTTACTTTTCACAGCCACCTCATCCGAAAGCGGTATACCAAAAATCTCAATATTACCAAAGCGTGGCTGCAAAACACCAACCAAAGCCTTTATCGTGCTGGTTTTGCCAGCCCCGTTGGGACCGAGCAAACCATAGATTTCGCCTGACTGAACGGTAAATGAGAGGTTGTCAACAGCCACAAAAGAGCCATAAGCAACCACAAGCCCTTCAACCGTCACTGCTGCTTGTTGCACCATCATGTCTCTCCACTAAAGGTTTAACTGATTCTTACATTAAGTAGATCTAAAATAAATCTATTTCAAATTCTTGTTATAGGCTGGTGATTGTAAACGGCGAGAAACCGGTGGTAAAGGAGAAAATGTTACCAAAATGACTACGACAATGCATATAGGATTTGATGATACAGATTCGACGCGGAAAGGATGCACCACATACATCGCCGCTATCTTAGTGGAAAAACTGCAGCAGTTCAGAGTAGAATTCATCGACTACCCGAATCTAATTAGGCTGAATCCTAATGTGCCGTGGAAAACCAGAGGAAACGGTGCATTATGCATAAGAATAAAATATAATAGAAAAATCGAAGACGAAATTAAAGAAACAATCATAAACACGGTGGAAGAACATGCTGATTTAGAGTTCAAAGGGACAGAACCAGGAATAGTCTTTTTTAAAGGGACAAAAATTCCGAAAGAAGTTAAAAATTTCTCCAAAAGAGCCATAACTGGTATTGTGAGCCTAAAAGAAGCCCTGAAACTTATAAGGAAATTTAGAGCTGAAGCTGTGGGCTTCAAAAATGGAAGAGGAATAATTGGCGGTTTGGCGGCTGTCGGCGAAATTCTTCGAGGAGACCATACATATGAAATTATTGCTTACCGCGTTCCAGAGAAATATGGGTTAAAGAGGATTGTTGACGAGGATTCCATATTTAAAATGGATGAGGCAACAAAGCCTTACACATTTAACAATGTGGATCTAGAAAAGAAAAGGGTGATTATTACGCCTCGGGGTCCAGATCCCATCCTCTTTGGCATTAGAGGGGAAACACCTGAAATTGTCAAAAAGGCATTTAGCATGGTTAAGCCCTTGGAACCTATAGAAAGATGGGTTATATTCCGCACGAATCAGGGAACCGATGCCCACCTAAAACGAGTTGAAAAGCTTAGCCAAATAAAACCTTACAACCCTGTCATTGCGAAAGGTTTCGTGGACTCCGAACCTAAAATTATTCCGAGGAGGCATGTCATTTTTTCAATTAGAGACGAGAGTGGGCGAGTTGATTGTGCAGCCTACGAGCCAACTGGTGTTCTTCGCAAGGTTGCAAGCAAACTGATTGTGGGGGATTATGTTGAAGTTTACGGTGGTGTTCGCAAGCCATCGGGGAAGAATCCACTAACAATAAACCTTGAAAAAATCCGTTTGTTGAAACTTGCGCCAAAAGTTGCTTATCAGAATCCCCTCTGCCCAAAGTGCGGCAAAAGACTGAAGTCTATGGGAAAGGGGAAAGGTTTCAGATGCGAAAAATGTGGCTTGAAATACAGTGAACTCAGAAAGGTTGAGGTCAAAATTAAACGTGGGATAAGGAGAGGTCTTTACATAACTTCGCCTCGCTCGCAGAGGCATTTGACTAAGCCTTTTAGGCGTTATGGCTTAGAAAAGCGGCAAGCGAAAATTGAAAAATTGATTGATGAATGGCATTTTCCTTAGGTTTTTCCTCATTGGTTGAAGATTTCGCAAAGCATCTGATAATGTTCCTCGCCGCCTTCAACTTTTGTGAAGGGTTTTTTCCGCCCGTAGCAAGCGTCCCATTGTTCGATATATCTCTCGCCATTCAAGTTCCTGTCACATCATACGATAGTTCTTAAACTCAAGCCGAGCTCTGAAAATCAAAACACAAACATGCCCAGAGTAACTGCGAGATTCAGTATGTATAAGTCTATCTTCAGTTACATTTTACTAATTTAAAAAGTGAAATAGGTTTAAATCAAACTTTTGATAGCTTTAACAAACGAGAGATCCGAGTTGAGCGAAGTAATTCCGCCACTTATATACCAGCTTGGGCTGGGTGGAATAGGTGGCTTCATAGTTGGTTTTACAGTTAAGAGGATAAGCAAACTAATAATAGTGTTGATAGGCTTGTTTATAATTACGCTTCTCTACATGGGCGCCAGCGGAATAATAAACATAAATTACAAAAGACTATGGGATTCCTTGGCTGGTTTGCTGAAGTTTGCCGGTGAAGCAGCTGGATGGTTAATTGGCCTAATATCCCTAATTCCTTTCTTCGGAAGCTTCTTCGCCGGATTTTTACTCGGCTTTAAACTTGGCTGATTGAATTTGCAGTTATAATATGGTTCAACTACTGGCAAGAAGGAATATGAAGAGTCACAAATAGTTTAAATGTTTGCAACTCGTTAATCCATTGAAATCCAACTTAGTGCTTACTGGAGTGTTTGGGTAATTGAAAAAGAGGTTTCCAGAAGAGGAATACAGCCTTCCATTCTTTAGAGAAGCCGGCTATGTTCGGAAGCTTTGTCCTAACTGTGGAGAATATTTTTGGACGCAAAATCCAGACCAAGAAACTTGTGGAGAGGCAACATCAGAAGGCTGCGCTTACTACACTTTTATAGATAATCCACCGACAAAGAAAACCTACACGTTCTCTGAAATGCGTGAGGCCTTCCTCTCATTCTTTGAAAAACACGGACATGCGCGAATAAAGCCTTACCCAGTTGTCGCGCGGTGGCGAGACGACATTTACTTAACCCACGCAAGCATAATCGACTTTCAACCATATGTGACAGAAGGAATAGCGCCGCCTCCAGCAAACCCCCTCGTGGTCTCTCAACCATGCATCCGCCTTGTGGACATAGCTAACACTGGTCCAACCTTTGGCAGACATTTAACAATTTTCGAGATGGGTGGGGCCCACGCCTTCAATTACCCAGACAAAGAAGTTTATTGGAAAGACCAGACAGTTAGGTATCACCACCAGTGGGTTACAGAAGATTTAGGCGTGAAATCTGAAGAAATAGTTTACAAAGAGGATGTTTGGGTTGGCGGAGGAAACGCTGGTCCAGATGTTGAATGCATTATTAGAGGGCTTGAAGTCGCAACCTTAGTTTTTATGCAGTATAAGGTTGTTAATGGCGAATTTGTCAAGTTGCCTATAAGAACTGTTGACACGGGTTATGGAATAGACCGCTACGCATGGCTTTCTCAAGGCGCACCAAGTTGTTTCCACACGGTTTACGGCGGTTTACTTGACAAAATCTTCAAGATGGCGGGAATAAAAGTTGACGAAAAATTGTTGGTTGAAGTAGCCAAATTCTCTGGTTTGGTGAGTTTAGATAAGACGGTGAATAGGCTTGAAGCTAGGAAGCGAATGGCGGAGCTTGTAGGCGTAGACATTGAGTATTTGGACAAGCATCTTACGCCGATTGAAAATGCCTTCGCTGTAACAGACCACACTAAATGTTTAAGCTTCATCCTCTCTGAAGGGGTTGTTCCCTCAAACATTCATGAAGGGTATTTAGCTCGGCTGCTTTTCCGCAGAATCTATCGCCTGCTAAAGATGCTCGGGATAACCGAGAGGCTCTATGACATAGTGGATATGCAAATCGAGCTTTGGTCAAAGGATTACCCGCATCTTAAGGAAATGCGAAACGAAATAATGGAAATGCTAAAAGTGGAAGAGGAAAAATTTGAGGAAACAATCGAAAGAGGCAAAGGACTCGTAAAAAGAATTTCCGGCGAACTTAAAGCTAAAAAAGCCAAAGAATTTCCTATTGAGACTTTGACGGAGCTTTATGATTCTCATGGACTTCCGCCAGAAATCGTTAAGCAAATAGCGGAAAACGAAGGGTTAAATGTTGAAGTTCCAGAAAACTTCTATGCACTGATTGCTCAGAGGCACATGCAAGCCTCCAAACCAATGGAGGAAGAAGAAACTAAGGTAGAGAAGTGGCTCGAAAACGCTGTTGCCAACCTTCCAGAAACCGATCCGCTTTATTACAAAGACCAGTACTTGAGGGAGTTTGAGGCAACTGTTCTAAAAGTGGTACACGGCGAATATGTGGTTTTAGACAAGACATGTTTTTACCCAGAGGGCGGGGGACAACCAGCAGACAACGGCTATTTCGTGTTTGATGGCTGCAAAGCTGCTGTTGTTGACGTTAAAAAAGTTGGTAAAGTGATAGTTCATAAGATAGTGGGAAAAGCTCCGAAAGAAGGCATTAAGGTTAAGGGCTTTATTGACTGGGATAGGCGCTACAGCCTTATGAAAAGCCACACAGCTACACACGTTGTTAATGGGGCTGCACGCCGTGTTTTGGGACAGCATGTTTGGCAGTTTGGAACCCAGAAAGGTATAGAAAGCTCTAGGCTTGACATCTCGCACTATCGCAGATTGAAGCCAGAAGAGGTTCACATGATAGAAACTTTGGCAAACCAAGCTGTTTTACAAAATTTTTCAGTTGAAACTCTCTGGATGCCAAGAAGCGAAGCAGAAACCAAATATGGTTTTAGACTTTACCAAGGCGGGGCCGTTCCAGGTAAAGAAATCCGTGTAGTGAAAATCGGAGACTGGGATGTTGAGGCTTGCGGCGGAACACATTTGAAAAACACTGGAGAAATAGGCTTTATCAAAATAATTCACACCGAAAGAGTTCAAGACGGAGTGGAAAGACTTGTTTATTCCATTGGAATTCCAGCCCTAAAAGCTGTGCAACAAAACGAGAAGCTTCTCTGGAAACTTGCAGAAATCCTTAACGCTCCATTGGAAAAACTGGACAAAACAGCGGAGAAACTTGTCAACGAACTGAAAGAGGCAAAAGCGGAAAAAAGGAAGCTAATTAAAGAAATAGCAAAAAGGGAAAGCGTCAGCGTAGACACAAAAGTAAAAATAGAAATTGTCCGCGAAATAGACGGCATTAAGCTTGTAATGCGTGATTTTAAGGAAGACATCGATGTTGACCGCATGGTGCAGACCGCAAATGAAATAATTAAAAAAGATGAGGCAACAGTCACTGTATTTTATGGCTCAGATGGCAAAACTGCGCGAATAATGGTTATGGCTGGGAAAAAAGCATTGGAAAAAGGCGTGAACGCAGGCGAAATTGTAAGGCAAGCGTCAGCATTTCTAGGCGGCGGAGGAGGAGGAAGACCAAACTTTGCTCAAGGCGGAGGAACAAAAATCGACAAACTGCAAGAGGCAATTAGAAAAGCAGAAGAAACCTTAAAGAAACAATTAAAACTATAGTTTCACAAGAGCCTTTTTGTAATCAACAACCACGTACTTTTTGCCTTTTTTACTACTTTGTGTCCTTCTCTTTCCAGAAGTATCTTTTGGGCTTCTGCTCCGTCCGGATACTTCTCGTTTATTACTCCACCAGTTTTAAGCGTACGCCAGTACGGTGTACTATTCTTTTCGCCTTTCTTTTTCTGTTCTTCTGCGGCGTGGGCGGCAATCCAAGCGAAAATCCCAGTGGTTATAGGGCATCCGATTGTTGCCCTATGTTTTTTGGCTAGCGTAGCGCGAATTTCGTTGATGGTTGTAAGTTTTCCTTCGGGCACTTTCTTCATGATTTCATCAACCTCGATAGGCGCTGGAATTACGACGGTGCCTGAACCCCATCTTTTGCTC
>Ga0315298_1002357_pt1 | contig 32242 bp, 28 predicted proteins | sample WHS_1_MG_FD_203077 | JGI IMG/M metagenome (GOLD analysis project Ga0315298, IMG submission 203077) | Extremophilic microbial mat communities from Washburn Hot Springs, YNP, Wyoming, USA - WHS_1_MG | ecosystem: Environmental > Aquatic > Thermal springs > Hot (42-90C) | place: USA: Wyoming... | reverse complement strand
TACCTTATCCAGCGGGATGCTGTCCGCGCCTCGTTCCAGGCCGTCTCCCTCCGTCCCGTTTCCGGCTGTTCCCGCGTTCTCACGGCTATTCACGTCCGGCCACCGCCTTCCGGCGTCGGGGTCCGGCCCGGTTCGGCCACGCCGGGTCCCCTGAGGTAGAGTGGTTGCAGGGCGAACACATCGTCCCCGGCCGGGACCCGCCGGCGGCCGCCGGCGGCCGGAGCGCCGCCGCCTCCGGTCGGACCGAACCCGCCCGGACCAGGACCGCTCGGACCCGCCCCGCCGGCACCGCCGGCACCGCTCGGACCCGCCCCGCCGGCACCGCCCGGACCGGCCCCGCCGGCCAGGCGCCGGGCCGCCAAAACCAGAACGTCGGTGGCGCTCGGATAGTACCGGGCGGACGAAAGCCGCACCGTCCGCCATCTCATTCCCGCCGCGGCCGCCGAAATCAGCTCCGCCGCCGCGTCCAGAGCGTCGTCCGGCAGGCGCGGGGCCCAATCGCCGGTCACGACGACAGTACCCACCCGCCACTCCTCGGGGCAGGCGCGCCCGGCCGGATTGTCGCGGAGCCCCGCAGCGGCCCGGCCTATCGCCTCCGCCAGCCGGTTCACGACCTCGGTCTGGGGACCGACCAGGTAGGGACCATCTTCACCCACGGGCAACGGGTCGGCCGAGTCCAGGTAGGCGGCCCCGAAAACCTCGCCCCGTTTGGCGTCGAGCAGAGCCGCCACGGCGACGGGGCCAGCCGGCGTGCGGCGGGCGGCCCGGGCCCGCCCCGCGCGGCCCTCCGCTTGCGCCCCGGCACCTTGCGCGTTCAGAGCCCCGGCCGCCAGGACGTCGAGAGTCCCCACGCCCTTCAACGGGCAACCCAGGGCGTAGGCCAGCGCTTTGGCCGAGGCCAATCCCACTTTCACTCCGGTGAAGGACCCGGGCCCCAGAGTCACCGCCACCAGTTCCAGGTCGGCAGGCCGCATCCCCGCGACCGTCAGGAGGCCGGCCACCGCGGCGGCCAGGTCCTCGGCCTGCAGCTCGGCGCGCTCCGGCGGCCAGTAGGCTTCCGTTACTCTGCGGCCGTTCAGGACGGCCAGGCTCCGGGCCACAGTGGAAGTATCGATGGCCAGGGCGCGCGCGACGGCCGCCGTCCCGCCGGGTCCGCCGACGGTCACGGCCCGCGGCAGCAGCGTCTTTCGGATATCCGCCCCCGCCAGGGGCCCGGGCGCACCGCCCGGGGGCTGGGCGGCGCTCGCCGGTGGTCCGGCAACGGCAGCCGGCGTTCCGGGCGCACCGGGCGCGGCGGCCCCCGTTCCGGCCACGGCGGCCCCCGTTCCGGCCACGGCGGCCGGAGACCCGCCGGGCGCGCTCACGCGAATCACGCGTCGGCCCGGGTCGCCCCCGGGGTCCGGCGAAATCTCGACCAGGAAGTATCCGGGCGGAAGAAAACGAACGGCTTTGTCCGCCCACTCGACAACCACGAGACCGCTTCCGTAGACGCCGCTTCCGTAGAAAAGGTCCCGCCAATCCAGCTCCTCTATTTCCCGAGGCTCGAGGCGGTAGAGGTCGACGTGGCGGACACCCAGCCGCCCCCGATATTCGCGGACCAGGGCGAAGGTCGGGCTTGCCACGGGGTCGGAGACTCCCAGCCCCCGGGCCAGACCGCGGACGAAGCAGGTCTTGCCCGCTCCGAGAGGGCCGACCAAAGCGACAACGTCACCCGGCTTGAGGAGCCGGGCCAAAGCCCGACCGGCGGCCTCGGTCCCCCGCTCGGAAGCGGTTTCCATGACCGCCGGGAGCCGGGGCGGCCGCAAGCCGCGCACCCTGTCCACCTCCCGATGGGAAACTACCTGCTAAAGCGGCCTGTGCTGAAACCTAGGGTGGCCCTGGCAGGGTCTACCTATTCCCGGGCTCGGAGGGAAAGCCATTCGGCACGGACCTGCTTCATGTCCTCCCAGACGGGGCGCTTTTTCGACGGGTCGCGCAGGAGAGCCGCGGGATGGAACGTCGGCATGACCTTGGCCTCGCCGAAGGGATAAAAGCGACCGCGGTCCCTGGTTAGCTGGAAGTCCGGGCCGAGAAGGTTCCGGGCCGCCGAAGCTCCGAGGCAGACAATGAGTCTGGGACGCATGATGGCCAGACGTTCGTCCAGCCACAGGCGGCAGGCGGCGACCTCGTCGGGAGCCGGGACACGGTTACCCGGGGGACGGCAAAGGACCGTGTTGCTGATATAGACCTCTTCGCGGTGAAACCCGACCGCGAGGAGGATGCGGTCCAGGAGCTGCCCGGCCGGACCGACGAACGGCCGGCCGAGTTCGTCTTCGACCTGGCCCGGTCCCTCACCGAGGAAAAGGAGGTCGCTCTCGGGGTCGCCCTCGCCGAAGACCACCCCGCGGCAGCCTTCGCGCAGCCCGCAGCGGCGACACTCACGGGCCCGGGCGGCCAGAGCCTCCAGAGCCTCCCGCTTCGTCGCCTCGGGCGCGCCCGGAAAGCTCAGGCTTTGGCTCTTTTCGCCCGGGGCGGCCGAGGAAGGTAAGCAAGGCGAAGCCCCCGGCGCGGGTTCCGCCTGCGCCGCCGGCCTGGCCCGCTCGGTCGGCTCCGCTTGCTCCGCCGGTTCCGCCCGCTCGGCCGGTTCCAGGAAAAGGGCGAGCTGCTCGGGCTGCCCGCGCTTAGCCTGCACTTCGCGCTCGACCTCCGGCCGGCCCCGTCAGCTCTCGATTATCTCTACGTTCGCCCGGGGGACGGTCACGACCCGGCCGTCCTCGAGTTTGGCCTTGAGGATGCGCACGCGGGCCTCCGTCTCGATGACCTCGAGCTCGGGGGGCAGCTCGACCACCGTGCCCAGCCGGCCGAAGTAGGGCTCGCGGATGAGACGGATGGGGGTTCCCGGGACCAGACCCTCGCTGGCCGCCCTCTGCTCCCTTTTCTCTGGAGCCTTGTACCCGGAGACGATTATCTCGGGCCGCATCACGCCGGCACGGATTTGCGTAGCGCCCGTCACCGAGGCTTCCCAGCCGTCCAGGCTCTTCAACAGTTCGAACGTCCGGTCGGCCATCCGCATCGGGCCGAACCCCTCGGTCAGGATAAGGGTGGTCGGGATGTCCTCGTGCCCGGTGATGGCCACCCCGATATCGTGGCCCAGGTACTGCACTAGGTCGGTGTCGATGATACCTCCCGCGACCAGCGCGAGCACGCCGACCTTCACCGCTTTGGCGATGGCCTCCCCGGTGATGAGCGAGCCGCCCACGACGATACCGCCGGCGCAGCCGGAGTCGATGTCGGAGGCTCGCAGGGGCTGGTCCGGGGCCTTGGCCCGGAAGCGGATGCCGCCGTACTTCTCCCCGCCGACCCCGAAAATGCCCTGAATGTAAGCCCCCTCAGTTTCGATGACCACACCCTCCTTGGGCATGACCTCGACGACCCGGCCGTTCACGTAGGCGGTTATCTCCAGGGGCGTCGGCGGCTCGCGCAGCGTCACCTGCCCGGATACGTCCGAGATGCGCTCGATGGTGCCGTCGACCGGAGCAATGAGTCTCTTCTTGAGAAGCCCGAACAAGGTCGAGGAGACGCCCAGGACGTCCCCCTTGCTGACGGTGTCGCCCTCTTTGAACTTCATAGCCCCGCGGACCTCGTTCGGCAGGAGGGACAGGACGCTGGCGGCGTTCAGGGTCTGGGGCTCGCCCGGGAGGTTCGTCCTGGCTACCACCGTGTAGGGTTTGACCGTGTCGCCCAGGCCGACCAGCACCTCCCCGAGGATGGGCAGGCGCCTTTCCTTACGGAGAACGGCTTGGTCGGTGACTCTGAGTCCCGGCGTGTAGGCGTGGGCCATGTCACTTACCCCCCTCTTTCGCGACGAGCCTGTTCAGCGGTTCTTCCGGATAGCAGTCCAGGGCCCGGAACCACTCGACGAGTTTGGCGGCCCGCGTGGCTTTGTCCTCGGGAAGGGTCAGGGGCCGCCCGCGGCCGTCAAGGATAATCCCGACCACCCCGCCCTCGACCTGGGCTTCGACTTTCCGGTTGGGCCCGGCCCCGGCGTCGAACCCGTTCACGGGCTGGACGACCAGGGTCGCCTTCTCGCCCTCGCCCAACGGGATGCGTTTCATCTGTCCGTAGAAGACGGGCTCGTCGAGTTCCCTGCCGTCCGGAAGGCGACCCGATACCCGAGCGACTTCGACCGGCCCCTTTGTCGGAGTGGCGTGCCCGACGGGTGCGATGACCGGGCCCAGACGGATGAGGCAGTCGCGGTCGAAGACCTGGGCCGAGGCCTCGGGGTGGACCGTGGCCAGTACCCCTAGCTGCGGCATCATGAAGATGCTGTCGACGGCGAGCTGGGTTACGCCCTGCGGCTCGAAGCCGTCGATGAGCATCAGGGCCGCCTGGACCCGGCGCGGAGCGTGGGAAAGGACGCCCCCGCTGCCGATGAGCAGCCCGAGCTGCATCATGTTGATGAGGCTTCGGGAGTCCTCGACGTTGGCGCCGTGCGTCGCCGCGTAGCGGTCGAACGTGCCGCCGCGGTGGACGCCCTTGAGGCCGGTCGCCAGCGATTTATGGTGGACGAAGGCCAAACGCAGCGCCTCCCGCGAGATGGCCTGTTCGATGAGGAGTTCCTCGACCGTCTGCGGGACCGTCGTCGGGCGAATCATCTTGTTCCGGATGCGGTTACGGAGGTCGCCTTCGTCGATGCTGAAGGGCAGCCACCGGGCGATGTTGTCCAGGCCGGCCTCCAGCAGGACGTTACAGATGCTGTAACTCATCCCGAGGTTGGCGCTCACGGTGCGGTTGAAGGTGTCGGCGAAGAAGGAAAAGACGTCCGTGGTCGCGCCGCCGATGTCCACGCCGATGACGGTGATGCCGCGCTCGCGTCCGACCATCTCCACCAGGCTGCCGACCGCGGCGGGCGTGGGCATGATGGGCACCGGGGTCCACTTCATGAGCTTGTCGTAGCCGGGAGCCTGGGCCATGACGTGCTCCATGAAGAGATTATGGATCTGCTCGCGGGCCGGCCCCAGAACCTCTTTCTCCAGAACGGGGCGGATGTTGGCCACGACGCGCAGGTCCATCTTCTCGCCCAGGGTCTGCTCGATGTTCGGGATGGCGTCCTTGTTGCCGGCGTAGATGACCGGGAGCTTGAAACCGATGCCGAGTCGGGGTTTCGGCTCCGCGGCGGCGATAAGCTCGGCAATCTCGACGACGTGCTTTTTAGTCCCGCCGTCGACACCGCCGGACAGGAGAATCATGTCGGGGCGCAGGTGGCGGATGCGCTGGATTTTCTGGTGCGGCTTGCGCCCGTCGTTCACGGCGATGACGTCCATCACGATGGCGCCGGCTCCGAGCGCCGCGCGCTGGGCGCTCTCGGCGGTCATCGTCTTGACCACTCCGGCGACCATCATCTGCAGTCCCCCGCCGGCGCTCGACGTTGACAAATACACGTCAACGCCGGCGTCCCCCCGGCGGGGACTGATGACTCCGTTCTCGTCAAGAAGTTTCCGGCCGGTGAGCTCCTCAATCTCGCGGATGGCGTTACGGGCTCCGGCCGTGACGTCCTCGAACGGCTTCTCCACCGTGGTGGGCGCCTCACCGCGGACGATGAGACGGAAGACACCCTCTACCTTCTCGATGAGAATAGCCTTCGTGGTGGTGCTGCCGCAGTCGGTGGCGAGAATGGAGTTTATCTCTCGGCCCAAATCGTACTTCGGGCGAGCCATCGTGTTCCCCCTCTCGGTCAACCCCGGGCCGCATCCCGCGCGCAGGCGTCATGGATTCCGGTTCGTCGGGGGACGGCGGCTTGGGCTCTCAACGGCTTGGTTCTTTGTTATCTTTGTTCCTGGTCCTCCCGCTCTCCGCCGGCGTCTTCGGGAGACTCCCGGTCGGGGCCGCGGCCGGTCGCCCTCAGGCGCCGTTCCCTGGCTCTGGCCCGACGCTCCTCACGGAGAGCCCGCTGCTGTCGGACCCGCTCATCCTCGATCTCTTCAAGGCGGTCGATGAGAATCTCAAGGTTGACGGGGTCCTGCAGCAGATAGCCGTAGGCGTCGATGTTGGGAATGAAGACTCCGAGGAACGGCGAGAAGATGTGAAGGGCGTTGCCTCCCAGGCGTCCGAGGGGCTTATAGCCTGAAAGGAACAGGATGGCGGGCGTTCCCATCCCGGCTTTTGTGATCCGCTGGACAAGGTCCTCGATCATCTGGTCCCGTTTTTCCGGGGTGATGTCGAAGAGCGGGGGAAGCTCTCCCTCGGCCAAGCCGGTTCCACCCCCAGGGCAGAGTTCGCCTTTTCCACGCTCTTTCCTGTCGGTCTTTCGTCGGGTTCCCGAGGTCCTCTCCGGCCGGACTCTGCGCCGGCGGCCCAGGCGACGGCTCAGGCGACAGCTCGGGCGACGGCTCAGGCGACGCCTTCACCTTCCGGGGTTCCGGCCGCTCCGACCGTCCCGCTCGTACCGCTCGATGCTGCGGATGAAGAGCTCGAGGTTGGAGCGGTCTTCGAGGAGGCAGGCGAGGTTGGCCAGTCTTTGGTCGCCCAGGACCAGCCCCGCGCTCGGCCCGAAGAAATTGAGCACGTGGGCGCCGAGACCGGCCAGCGGCTTGGACGCCTCCGCCAGAAAGACACCGACCGCGCCGAAGCCGCTGCGGACGGTTTCACGGGCCAGTTCGGCGACAATCCGCCGCTCCCTCTCCCGCCTCCGGGCCGACTGCTCCTCCGAGCGAAGCGGTCCGCCCTTGTCCAGTTCAGCCGCCAGCAGGCGCCAGAAGCCTCGCTTTGTCGCACCCGCAGCATCCCGCCGCACGGAACCACTCTCCCCTGACCGCTCACTCTTGAGACGAAGCCTGCGCTCAGGGGCGGGCCCTTATGTGCCGAGGACGCAAGCCAGGCACTCCGCCGACGGACCCAGTCATCTCTTACGGGCGGCGGTGGAGCGGCGGCGTGGGCGGGGCCGCCCGAGGCGGCCCCGCCGACAGCGCTCTCGCTCGTCCCCTTGCCGTCTCCTCAGAGACTACAGAATCTCGAGGTTAGCCCTCGGCACGGTCACGGTCCGCCCGTCCTCCAGCTCGACGACGGCCACCGGCGTCTTGCACTCGGTCTCGATGAGTTGCGGCTCGCGCGGAAGCTCGACCACCTTACCTTTGAGACCGAAGTAGGGGTCGTTGATGACCCGCACCGATAGTCCCTTCACGAGGTCCTCGTAAACGAGCTGCTTCTCGGTGAACGGTCCGGTGTAGTCGGGGAACGGGACGATGATTTCCGGCCGAATGGCGCCGGCCCTGATCTGCGTCGCCCCGTTGATGCAGGCCAGACGGCCGTCCAGGGCCCGCAGCAGGTCGAAGATTTCGGGCCGCATATCCAGGCGGCCGAAGCCTTCCATGAGAATGAGAGTCATCTCGATGTCTTCCTGACCGGTGATGCCGACCCCCAGCTTGACCCCGAGCGACTGGACCACGTTGAGGTAGCTCGCCGTTCCGGCGATAATGCCCTTCGCGCCGACCTCCAGAGCCTTCTTGATGGCGGCGTTAGTGGCCATCGAGCCGCCGACCAGGATTTTCCCCTGGCAGTCGGGGGTGACCCGGTCCTCGTCCAGGACGTCCGCGGGACCGTCCACCACGACCTTGAGCTCGCCGTGGCGTTCCCGGCCGACGCCGAAGATGCCGGTGATGCGCACGGCGGGCACCTCGATGACCGCTCCCCGCTGGGGGATGACCGAGGCGACCTTGCCCTGGATGTAGGCGTCGACCACGACCTCTTTGAACGGCCGGGCGATGGTCACGAACCCGGTCTGCAGGTTGATGTTGGTGATGACGCCGGACACCGGGGCCTTGGAGTTGCGGACATAGTAGGCCGAGGCTTCCCCTTTTTTGGCGATGATTTCACCGCGTTTGACCTCGTCGCCGACCTTGGCCACCATGAACCGCTCAAGGTCGCGCGGCTTACACCCGAGGTCGAACGCCACGTCGAAATCGACCGGGGGCTCCTCTTTGCCGAAGACCTCCCGAATGACGACCCGGCCCGAACGAGGGGAGATGTCCTCGATGACCCCGTCGGTCGGGGAGGCCAGCTCTTTGGCCCCGTACAGTCCGCCGGCCAGACCGCGGGCGATGATTTCTTTGTTTTTAACCGTATCGCCGACTTTTTTCAACATGCACTTCGGCAGGTCGGCGTCGGCCACGCCGATGAGACGCGCCACCGGCACGACCCAGGGGATACCGGGGCGGAGGCTTATCTTCGCCACGTGGGTGTTGGGCTCGACCGTCTGCCCCTGCTCGACCAGGACGTTGCCGGGCAGCGGGAGGACGCGCGTCTTCCGGACGAGGCTCAGACCTTCCCTAACGACGGACTCGAGTGAGGAGGCCACCGCGCTTACCCCCCTTGTCGTCGGCCGTGCCCGCCGTGCCCCGGGCACTCCTTATCGGGCTTTCCTGCATGTACTTGCGGACGATGTCGAGCGGATAGGCGTCCATGGCCTCGATCCAGGCCACCAGCCTCTCCGAGCGCTTCCGGTCGTCCTCGGGCAGGACCAGGGGACGGCCGCGGCAGTCCAGGATGACGCCTACGAGGCCGCCGTGCACTACCTGCCCCGTCACCTTCCGTCCCTTGCCGGCGCCGAGGTCGAGGGGGCTCACCGGCTCGGCCTCGACGACCGCCGTCTCGCCGACCCCGAGGGGGATGCGTTTGATGTCCCCGAAGTTGACCCGCTCCTCGACCACCCTCCCGTCCGGCATGGTCATCTTGACCGTGAGAGCAGGCCGCCCTTCACGTCCCGCCCCGCTCGGGGCAATGCAGGTCCCGAGGCGGACCAGGCAGTCCTTGTCGAAGACCTCGGCCGCGATTTCCGGGTGAGTGCTGGCCAGGACCCCGAGGTGCGGCATCATGAAGATGCTGTCGACCGCGAGCTGCGTGAAGCCCTCCGGCTGGAAGGAGTCCAGAAGCATGAGCGCCGCCTGGTTGCGCCGCGGAGCGTGAGAGAGTACGCCGCCGCTGCCGACCAGCATGCCCAGCTTCTTCATGTCGATGATTTCCGTTCCGTAGGCGGACTTCACCGAGTCCTTCATGCTCCGCCAGACCACCGAGAGCTGCTCCTGCTCGACTTTCCGCGCCAGCTGGCGGTGGTGGTCGAAGGACAGGCGGAGAGCCTCGCGGGCCAGGGCCTGTTCCAGGATGAGGTTCGACATGGTCTGGGGGATGGTCGTGGGGCGGACCATCTTGTTCGAAATCCAGTCGCTCAAACTCTCCTGGTCGACCTCGAACGGCACCCAGCGCCGGATGTTCTGGTAGCCCGCCTGTTCGTAGACGTTGCAGATGCTGTAGCTCATCCCCAGGTTCGCGCTCACCGTCCGGGTGAACGTCCCCTGGAATTCCGAGAAGACGTCGGTAGTCGCGCCGCCGATGTCGACCCCGATGATGGACGTGTTGTATTGCTTGGCCATCACCTGGATGATGTGGCCCACGGCGCCCGGGGTCGGCATGATGGTGGTGTCCACCCACTTCATGAGCTCCCCGTAGCCCGGAGCCTGGGCCATGACGTGGTTCATGAAGAGGTCGTGGATGGCCTGGCGGGCCGGGCCCAGGTTCTCGATATCGGCCCTCGGCCTAACGTTCTCGACCACATGCACGTCCAGCTTGCCCTCGCACACCGAGTCCACCAGGTCGGCGGCGTCCTTGTTCCCCGCGTAAACGAGCGGCAGCTTGAAGGTGGAGCCGAAGCGGGGCTGCGGGTTGGCCTGGACGATGGTCTCCGCCAGGGCCGCGAGGTAGGAGACCGACCCGCCGTCCACGCCCCCGGACATCAGGATGATGTCGGGCCTGAGCTGGGTGATGCGGGTGATCTGCTCGGAGGTGGAGCGGCCGTCGTCCACGGCGATGACATCGAGGACCACGGCCCCGGCGCCGAGCGCCGCGCGATGCGCGCTATCCGCGCTGATGTGCGTCACCAGGCCGGCGACCATCATCTGGAGTCCGCCGCCGGCGCTGGAGGTGGAGACGTAATAATCCACGCCCCGGTCCCCCTGCTTGGGCCGGATGAGCCGGCCGTCGGAGTCCAGAAGGGGGCGCTGGATGAGCTCCTCCACCCTCTTGATGGCCTTGCGGACGCCGATCATGACGTTCTCCCACGGCGCCTCGACCGTGGTGGGCATCTCGCCCCGGGTAACGAGGCGGTACTCGTCCCCGCGCTTTTCGATGAGAATCGCCTTCGTCGTCGTGCTGCCGACGTCGGTCGCCAGTATCGATTGCGGCTGGTCCTTGGCCATCGTATCCCTTCCTTCCCTGGAGAGTCGCCGCACCGGAAAGACCGCTCGGTCCCACCCCTCGGTCCCACGCCTCGGTCCATCCGGTCCGGCCCGAATGATTTGCCCCGACGTGTCGTCTAAAGTCAGTCGTCTGAAATCAGAATGACAAATCCGTCTCGCCCTGGGTGCCGACCGCGCGGGGGGACAGGCGCGGCCCTTTTCGGGAGGCGAAAGGTTACCCTTCTAAGCCGACGGGGGAGGACCCGAACCTCCGAGCCGGGCCCACCCCCGCACCGAGCCGCTTTATCCAGCCACTCTATCCGCCGGACCCCGCCCACGCCGGGCGGGGTCCGGCCGCATCTAGATGTTGAACCCGAGCCACTGGCCGATAAGCATGTTGGCCCTTCCGAGGAACAGGTTCCAGCGGTAGAGGACCGTGTTGCCGAAGGCCGAGCCGAGGGCGACCATGATGTACCATTTGCCGACCTCGGCTATGCCGCCGACGACCGGGTTCTCCTTCGCCAGCGTGAAGAAGAAGTAGGCGAGGGTGCAGAGGATGCCTATGAAGATCAGCACGTTGGCGAGCGTGTTGAGGGCACGGAAGGAGTCGGTGATCTGCTGCAGCCAGACGGCCGGCTGATAGGCCAGGACGTAACCGGCGCCGTATCCGACCCAGTAGGACATCGGGTACCTGGCTATCCAGGACAGCGACGGCACGTACCGGAAGAAGATGAGCAGACCCATGATGATGGCCAGGATGTAGTGCCACTGGTGCTGCACCAGGACCCAGTCCATCACGGCCGGCTTAATGAAGCTCCAGAAGTAGTACACGAACCAGTACGCCGTCGCGAGGCCGAGGTAGATGCTCTCGACGGTGCGCCAGATCGGGTTGTCCTTATAGAGATAGGTCAGGACCGCCAGGGTGCAGATGGCCTGACACCATATCCCTGGATTGGTGCTGATGTGCATCTTGTTCACCTCCTTGCCTGTCTCCTAAGACAGCCTGCCGGAGCGGCGGCTCCGCCGTTCGAGGGCCGGACCGCCGCGTTACTTCTTCCGGGTCAGGTAGCCGATGTTGCCGAGAACGATGTACAGGGCGACCAGAAGGGCAATGACGGACATAACGTCCTGGCTCTTCAGAGCCTTGCCCGTATGGCCGATGAGGGACTCGTACTCGGCCGCGCCGCGGCTACCGGCAATCATGCCGGCGTATTGGCCGGAAGCGACGTAAGGCATCATCTCCGGCACGGACATCTGAATCTCGCCGACGTAGAGCGGGATACCCGTGCCCTGGTTCACGTAGGCCAGCCAGTCCCTGGCGCCGGGAGTGCCGCAGTCAAGGACCAGCGTAGCCGCCACGTACTCCTTGGAGATCTTCGGGATGGACTTTATGATTGGGAACTGGTTGATGGGCTGGTTGTTATAGTCCGTCAGGCAGGCCCCGGGGAAGTCGCTGAGGGCCGAGTTCGCCCAGACGGTGAACTGCGGCTTGGACCCGAACTCGATGTAGTCCACGCCGTACTGGTACCCGTACTGCTCCTTAAGGATCTTCTCGACGTACGGATGGCACAGCTGCGGACCCATCGCCCACTGGGCGTTGCCGATGACAATCTTGTAGTGACGCTCGGCGCACTGATAAAGCATGGCCACGAACATCGGCATCAGCTCGCCCTGCGAACCGGCGTCGTACATCGGCGAGATAATCACCAGGGAGCCGTCCGGCAGGTTCTGGATGCCGTTGTAGGTCTTCTGCGTCAGGTCGGAGACCTTGACCGGCAGACCGAGCGGGAAGAAGAGCACGAGCACGAGAACGACGACCGCGACGAGATAGAGGATGCGGCGGTCGATTTTCATCAACCTTTCCACTAGAAGGCACCTCCTTCCGGAGATGGACTGGCAATCTTATAGCGCCTCATAAACATCAGCGCCTTTACCCCTTCACTGCGTCCCCGTGCCTCCGATATGGGCACGCTCGAGACCGAGCATGATCCGGAGAGCCGTGGCGAACCCGCCGATGGCGGCACCGAGCTGGATACCGCGGTAGCCGGCCATGTTCACGACACCCATGAGCCAGTTGCTCACGAACTTGCTCCACCCGCCCCAGATGGCGTCACCGATGGGGGCGCGGCCGAGCATCACGAACAGAGCGCACAGGAGCAGGACGGTGGCTTCCTTCGTCCGCACGCGGAAGGCGCGATAAGCCGCCGACGTGATGAAGAAGGCGACCAGGGCGAAGATGGTCGACATCAGCGGGGTGAAGATGTTCTGGTAAATCCAGTCGAACTGCGGACCGTTGTGCGTCTGCTCGAGGCCCAGGATGAGGTAGCCGTACATGCAGACCATTATGACGATACTGTAGAACCAACCCTCTCTCCGGCGCTGGACGTACTTCCAGTGGATCGAGGTCAGGTTAATGAAACCCAGGGCCAGGGCGATACCCCAGCTCAACTGGAACCAGTTGTTGAGGGGGTCGGCCAGTCCCCACTTCTGCCCGAGGAAGAAGTAGTTGTTGAACAGCACGACCAAAGCCGAGAGGACGGTCAGGATCATCGGACCCTCTTTGCGCATCTAGACACCTCCTTTTCAGGCAGGTACCCTTCCGTTGACAAACGGGCCGACACGCCGACCTACTTCGCCAGCAGGTCGGCGAGGAACGTGCTCTTGGGCGCGACGGTCGCCACGATGGACCCCGCCAGGATGAGCACCCAGATGATGGCCTTCATCCAGTCCTGACCGACCACGGTCCCGTAGAGTACCGGCTCCTTGGAGAGGTAGGCGCTGGCGGCGTAAATCTCCTCGCCGATGAGGGCGAAGTCGCAAGCCGCGACGAAGAACGGGAGCTGGGCGGTCTCGGCGGTGCCGCCGATCTGGATCATCCCCTGGAACGAACCGGTCTCGGCCAGGATCATGGCTTCGGCGTAGAAGTGGCCGAACATGATGTTGGCGGCGGGCCGCTCGTGCTCGAAGATGTCGATGACGGCGCCGGTGTAGGCGAACTGTTCGCCCGACAGGAACCGGATGTCGTCCGGGTTGAACGCGTCGGGGCGGCCCTCTTCGAGGTAGGCCTGACGGGTGATTTCTTCGATGACCGCGTACGCGAGCGGGTCGCACTCCAGAGCCAGGAACCTCGTGTCGTACCGGGCGCACTGCCGCGACACATGGCTGACGACGCCGAAGGCGGCCAGCGTCATCGGGTCGTCCACGCCCATGATGCCCGGGACGAACGTCACGGGGCGGCCCATCTCGGTGGCGCGGCCGATGGCCTCGTCGATGGCCTCCAGACCGGCGATCTTCTTAATCTCCGGAATCTTCCTCCCCGTGCGGGCACGAGAGACGAGGACCCAGATGAAGATGCCGAGGATGACGACGACGAGGAAGTCGACCAGGCTGCCCTGAGAGAAGACACCGAGATAGGGCTTCGGCTGTTCCGCGGCCTCCTGCGCTAGCAGCATCAACATGTTCTGTCTCACCTCCTGGACCTTGACTTCTGAGCGAGCTTTATCGCTACACCCCGAGCGAGCCGGAAGGGTTACCCGCCCGGAGACATAGCCCCTGTCGGGATCTCTTGTTTCGTGGGGCTAATCAACTGCCAGAAAAAACTATAGTTTGACGGCGCCTTTTTCTCTGAAGAGGGCCTGGTCTCCTCCTTGGTCGCTATTTTTCGTCGCGACGGACCGGCGCGGCGCCGACACCCGTGTCCGCGGCGGCCTCGGCGACTATATGGCGGCGCACGATATCCAGCACTTCGTCCCGGTTGGACGGGCCGAAGAAGAGCATGAGCCCCTTGAGATAGCGCATCCGGAGGTCGGTCGGACGCAGGTGAAGGAAAACCCCGTCGCTGAAGACGCGGTAGCCGTCGAAATCCTGCCAGCGATAGCCCTCGCGCGAAAAAAAGATTTGCTGGTAAGCCTTCTTGTTGGTGAGGGTGTAAGAAGTCGGGAAATAAACGGGGCCCAGCGCGCCCCCCAGCAGGACGGCGGCGAGAATCACCGCTCCTACCTCTCCGCCGAAGCTGAAATATACCACGAGCAGGACGAGGAGGGCCGCCGCGACGCCGACGGCAAAAGTCTTGGGCTTACGCCGGGCCATCGACGAAGACCACCGGAGAAGGGTGGTCTCCGGCTCGTAGGCCGAGGCTCTGAGTTTCGAGTCGTTCTTGTCGGTTTTCGGCTCCGCCATTGTCATCCTCCCGCCACTGTCCGACCCGGAACGATACATCCAGCGGGACGGTCGGCACGGCCCCGGTGAGCGCGAGGTTCGCCGGCGACGCTCTCCCAACAAGGAAAATTATTTCAGCCCGCTCGACGTATTACCTTCCGAACCGTCACCGGCCGCACCGCCGCCGGCCGGCCGTTCCGCCAGCCGCGCCGGGAGCCGACCGCGCCGGGAGCCGGCTGTTCAGCCGGCGCGCCGACCGCGCGGCGGGACAGCCGTGGCCGCTCTCAATAGCCGTCCACGCTCTGGGCCATGGTTATCATCGCCCGGGCCGCCTTGAAAGCTACGATATAGTCCTCGTGAGTGAAGCCGGCCGTCATAGCGTCGACCCGCCTGGTCCCCGGTATCATGAGAGCCGCGTCGGTCATGGCCGTATGCATGAAACGGAGCTGGAAGGTCACCGGCTTCGGGGGAACCAGGGGCTCCAGCCGGCCGATGAGGGAGACGGCCTCCGCAGCCGCCTCCTGGATGAGAGCGTTGGCCTCCTCGAACGGCAGGCACCGGGCCGCGTAACGCCCCGCCGGGGCCTTGACGGCCACGGTCTTCACCCCGGGCAGAACCGACGAAGCCTCGGCCGCGGTCTCTGTGTCGCCGGTGACCAGAAGGACGGGGACGCCGTAGTAGCCCGCGATGAAGGCGTTCATCAGGGTCTCCCCGGCGGGCTGGTCGTTGATGCGCAGTTCGTGGACGGTCCGGCTGGAATAGGTGTGGTTGAGCACGCCGGGGCTGCCCACCCGGCTGTGGTAGCCGATGAAGAACGCACCGTCGAACCCGTCGCCGACGCCCTGCATCATGCTGAGGGGTTTGGGCGAGCCCGTGATGAGATGGGCGTTGGGATGCAGTTCCTCGATGAGGATGTTGCGCATGCCCCCGTGACTGTCGTTGACGAGGACGAAGTCGGCCCCGCCCTGCAAAGCCCCGGCCACGGCCGCGGAGACCTGCCTGGTCATCAAACGGCGCGCGCGGGAATACTCCTCCGCCGCCCCGCCGGCGGCGAAACCGGAGTGGTCGTTATGGACCACGCCCGAAATGCCTTCGATGTCGCAGGAGATGAAGATGCGCTGGGTTTTCCTTTCGGACCGACCGTTCCGATCAATGGCCATCGCTTAGCTGGTTCCTCCCCGTTCGTCCGCTGTCGGTCGCCGGCAATCATCGGTAATCGCGGCCGCCAGCCGTCCGCCGCTCGTCGCCGCTAGTCCCGGCCGCTCTAGTCGCGACCGGTGGGCGCCGGTCCACCCCCGACCGCCGGCCTACGTGCGTTCGTGCAAACTGAAGACGGGCTCGATGAACCCGACGACCTCGCCCCGGTTGTTGATGTTGGCCGGGCGCCGGAAGGACCTGAGCGGGTCGTCGGCCCGCTCCGGCGAAAAGACCCCCAGCGCCTCGAGCGTCCGAAGGACGGCGGGACGTGTGGCCCGCGAGTTTCCGTCGTCGACCTTGACGGCGCCGCCCAGGCCGCGCCCCGGAACGCCGAAGCAGCCGACCCCTTCCGCTCCGCTCTTGGCCACGACCGGCAAGGACTGCATCAGCACGGTGTAAAAACCGTCCGTCCCGTCGACCATCTCGGGATGCGTCCGCATGGCCCGAACGACCAGAGCGGCCGCCTTCGCCCGGCGGGTATCCAGACCGGAGCCGGGATCCTCGGGGTCGGCCAGGCGGGCGAAAGCCTGGGCCATCTTCCGGAGCGGGAGAGCGAACACGCACACGCCGCAGCCGTCGGTGGCCACACCGATTTTCTCCTCCGGGTAGTCGGCGACTTCGGCCAGGTTCCGCAGACACAGCTTCTGCACGGGGTGCTCGGGACGCCAGTACCCGTCGAGTTCCCAGCCCATATGTCTGGCCACGGCGAGCATGCCGGCGTGTTTGCCGGAGCAGTTACAGTGCACGGCCGACGGGGTCCGTCCTTCGCGTACGAGCGCCTCGGCCGAGGGCGCGTGGTAGAGCGGGTGCACCCCGCACTTCAGATAGGACTCGTCCAGTCCGATTTTGCGCAGGATGCCGAGAACGGCCTCCACGTGGAAAGGTTCACCGTTGTGCGAGGCGCACATGACGGCGAGTTCCCGCTCGTCGAACCCGAAGGCCTCGTAAGCCCCCGTCTCGACGACGGCCAGAGCCTGGATGGGCTTGGCCGCGCTGCGCATGAACGTATAGTAATCGGGGTCGCCGACCCAGGCGATGAGCCGGCCGCGGGGGTCGGCCACGGCGACCGAACCCCGGTGGACACTCTCGACGTAACCGCCGCGCCTGACCTCGACGAGCACTTCCGACATGACGGCTGGTTCCGACATGAAGGTCATTCCCTCTCCCCTGTCGCACTCTTCTCCCCTGTCGCACTCTTCGGGCCGACCGAAGCCCCGTCGGGGCCCACCGGAGCCCCGCCCGCCCCCGCTAGGGGCCCGCCCCGCCGGAGCCGGCGCGGCGGCACCCGCCCGTGCTTCCGCAGAATAGCGACTACTTCTTCTATGGGCAGAGCCCGCCGGACATGCCCGTCGCGTCCGACCATCGTCTCGGCGGCGAAAAGCGCGTTGATGATGGCTTCTTCCGTGGCCTCGGCCGCGGCCTGGAACAGTGGACCGAAGTGTCGGTCGTCTTCGGCCAGGACCCGACGGGTAAAAAGCGGCCTATCCGGGTAGGCGGGCTCGGGGTCGGCCGTGCTGAAAGCCAGGACGAAGTCGCCGCTGCCGTGGGCCCCGACGGAGCCGGTGCGGGCCAGACCCAAAGTGGCCCGGCGGGCGACGCGGGTGAGTTGTCGGGCGTCCAGCGGCGCGTCGGTGGCCAGGATGATCATGATGGAACCGCCGGAAGGCCCGCCGTCGTCGCGCTCTTCCTCAACGGTGGCCGGCGGACCCGCCGCCCCGGGCCACCCGGCCGCCTCGAGCTCCAGACCCACCGGGACCCCGTCGAGCCGGAAGTCGGGCAGACGCCCGAAATTGGCCAAGACCAGGCAACCCAGGGTAATTGAGACCAGCGCCCCGTCCTCCTCGGCGAACGAGACCAGCCGGGAAGAGGTGCCGATGCCGCCCTTGAAACCCAGGCAGGACATACCGGTCCCGGCCCCCACGTTGCCCTCGGGCACCTTTCCGTCCGAAGCCTGCTCCAGGGCCTGGAGGCAATCGGCCTCGGTCACGTGGCGTCCCTGGATGTCGTTGAGGTAGGCGTCGGAGCATTCCCCGACGACGGGGTTGACCGTACCGGCCGGCTCCCGCCCCCGGCGAACGACATGCGGGCCTGCTGCGGCCTCGCCGTCGCCCGCGGCGGGCAGTTCTCGACCGATTTCGGGGTTGCGGGCGATAGCGTGCGCGGCCAGGGCGTTGGCAGCCGTCCAGACGGCGAGGGTGTTGGTGAGGAGGATGGGGGTCTCCAGAACCCCCAACTCGCCCAGCTGGGCCAGCCCGACGCTCTTGCCGTAGCCGTTGAAGACAAAGGCCGCGGCCCGGGGCCGCTCCCGGTAGACGTTACCCGGGTGCGGAAGAACGGCCGTCACTCCGGTGCGGACCACCGGAGCCCCCGGCTGGTCGGGTCCGCCGCGAATGAGGGTGACGTGTCCGACCTGCACCCCCGGCACGTCGGTTATGGCGTTGAGGGGTCCGCAGGGGAGCCGGCCGAGGATGACGCCGACCTCTCTGGCCCGAGGCCTTGGGGCCGTCCCCGAGGCCACGCCCGAGCTTTCGGTCCCGGCAGCCGTCTCTGAAGCCCCCTTCCGCCCCGACTTGTCGTTCCGTGTCAGTGTCGCTCGGTATCAGTCCGCGCCGCGGCGCCGAACGCGGCTTCCGAGCGCTCCGATGAGCCGCCCGAACGCCGGGCCGCCTCGACGAGCCCGCGGAAAAGGTTCAAGAAGACGGGGTCCCGCGACCAGAGGTTCTCGGGATGCCACTGGACGCCCAGGACGAAGGTCGCGCCGCCCGACCCGCCCGCGTTCGGTCGCCCGGCGCCCGAACCGGCGGCGGCGGGCGCGGTCGCTCCGGGTCCGCCCGGAGACCGGACCGCAGCGGACTCGATGGCCTCGACGACCCCGTCGGGGGCTCGGGCCGAGACCCGAAAACCGTCCGGGACGAGATGGACCGCCTGGTGGTGGAAGGAATTCACTTTGAGGTCCCCGGCGCCCACGAGCTCGGCCAGGAGGGTGCCCGGCTCCACGCGGACGTAATGCGTTCTGGCCCACCGGGGCGACGGACTCTGCCGGTGCTTGAGCCGCGCGCGCGTCGCGTCGGCCAGGTCCTGATGGAGAGTGCCTCCCGCCGCAACAGCCAGGACCTGAATGCCGCGGCAGATGCCGAGCACGGGTACACCCCGGGCCAGGGCGGCCCGCGTCAGCGCCAGCTCGAGCAAGTCGCGGGCCGGCTCGACAGGGCCCAGGGCGGGCGCCGGCGCCTGCCCGAAGTACTCCGGGTCGATATCGTCTCCCCCCGTAAGGAGCAGGCCGTCCACCGCCGCCAGAATATCGGACGCCATCGCCTCCGCCCAGCGGGCCGTCTCTTCGGTCCCGCCGCAACGGATACGGTAGGGTACCGGGATGACCAGCGGCAATCCTCCGGCCTCTTCCACGCCGGCCGTGTAATCGAGGCCGACCACCGCCGCGGCGGACCCGACGATCAGGCCGCCCTGGCCGAGCCGGACGGCGGGCTCCTCATAGCCGCAGGTGACGCCGATGCGAGGCCGCGCGGGCGCGGCGGTCATTGGGACCGCACCTCTTTCCCCGGCACCCCGGCGGCGTCGGCGTCCTCCCGGCCCGCCAGATAGACGTCGAGCGCGGCCGCCTGGGCCATGAGTCCGGGCCAACCGCCCGTATGCACGAAAAGAACAGTGCCCGTAGTCGGAAAGACCCCCTCCCGAATGAGACCGATAAGACCGGAAAGGGCTTTGCCGGTGTAGACCGGGTCCAGGACCAGGCCCTCCGTCCGGGCCGCCAGGAGAATGGCCTCCCAGCCGGCCGGCGTCGGGACGGCGTAACCCTCCCCCACGTACCCGCCGTGAACCACGACGGGCGGAGCGGGGTTCGGCTTGAGACCGAGGAAGTCGGCCAGGGCGGCAACCTGGGCTTCGACCAGCCGGGTCTTTTCTTCGGCGGTCTGGCTGATGGCCACCCCGTGAACGCGGGCGCCCGGAAGGTAGAGGGCCGCCCCGAGGTGAAGTCCGGCGTGAGTCCCGCCTGAGCCGGTGGTGATAAAGATATCGTCGAAGAAAACGCCCTCGGCCTGCGCCTGGCCGGCTATCTCCAGCGCGGCGGCCACATAGCCCAGCGCTCCGACGGCGTTGGAGCCGCCCATCGGGATGATATAGGGATGACGCCCGCGCCGCGCGAGCTCGTCGGCCGCCTCCCGCATCGCCCGGTCGAGAGTTTCGTCCTCGTCGTCGGGGACGCGCACTATGCCGGCCCCGAAAACACGGTCGAGCAGGAGGTTGCCCTGCGGCGGTCCCGGCGGCTCCGGCCCGCCGAGGACGAGCACGACGTCCAGTCCGAGCCGGCGGCAGGCCGCCGCGGTCAGGCGGGCGTGGTTCGATTGGACGGCCCCGCTGGTGATTACGGTGTCGGCTCCCCGGCGGACGGCGTCGCCCAGCAGGTACTCGAGTTTACGCACCTTGTTGCCGCCCAGGCCCAGGCCGGAGAGATCGTCGCGCTTGACCCAAAGGTGGGGCCCTCCGAGAGCCGCCGACAGGCGGGGGCACTCCTCCAGGGGAGTAGGCCACGAGCCCAGGCGGACCCGGGGCCGGTCGGCGAGATTCAACGGCGGCCGCCTCCTTCGGACGCGGGCCCCGGCTCGGAGGGGCCGGACAGGCCGGATGAACCGGACCCACCGGATGGGCCGGACGAACCGGACGGGCCGGACGAACCGGACGGACCCAGCGAGACGGTGCCGAGAATGGACCGAAGCGCCGCCGGGCGTCCGTCCCGAACGAACACCCGCGGCATCCGACGGCCCACTGCGGCGACGATTTCGTAGTTGATGGTTTGACAGGCCTCGGCCAGCTCCTCCGCCGTGACCTCGGCCGCACCCTGGCGGCCGAGCAGGACGGCTTCGTCCCCGACGGCCGCGTCCGGGACCTCGTCCAGCCCGACCATGATATGGTCCATGCAGACCCGGCCGAGGACCGGACAGCTGCGGCCGCGGATGAGCACGCGGCCCCGGCCTTTGAGCGCCCGGCGGTAACCGTCGGCGTAGCCCACCGGTAGAGTCCCGACCGGCATCGCGTGGTCGGTCACGTAATCCCCGCCGTAGGAGACGGGCGTCCCCGCCGGCACTCGCTTGACATAGACGAGCCGGGTCTTCCAGGCCATCGCCGGCGTCAAAACGGCCTGACGGCGATCGACGTGAGGCGAGGGATAAAGCCCGTAAAGACAAAGTCCGACGCGCACCAGATTGTGCCGGGCCTGGGGCAGGTTCAGCAGGCCGGCGCTGTTGGCGAGGTGACGCCAGCTGAAGCTCAACCCGGCCCGGCCGGCCTCGTTGACGAACCGGTCGAAGAGCTCGGCCTGACGCCGGGCGAAGGAAAGGTCGGGCTCGTCCGCGGAGGCGAAATGGCTGTAAACCCCCTCCAGGTTGAGTCCTTCGAGGCGGGCCGCCTCCAGCGCCAGCTCGAGACCCCTGCGGTCGGCCGGAACACCCAGCCGGCCCATACCCGTGTCCACCTTAAGGTGGGCGCGGGCCGGGCGTCCCAGGCGCCGACCGGCCGCGGCGAGCGCCCGGGCGACTTCGAGGTCGAAGACGGCGGCGGTGACGTCCTCCCGGACCAGGGTCTCGGCCTGAGCCGGGGTGGCGGCGCTCAAGACCAGGACCGGGGCCGAGATACCCGCCCGGCGCAGCTCGACGGCTTCCTCGAGGGCGGCCACGCCGAGCCACGTGGCGCCGGACGCCAGGGCCGTCCGCGCGACCTCGACCGCTCCGTGGCCGTAGGCGTCGGCCTTGACCACGGCCATCACCTCGGCCGGGGCGGCCAGCGAGCGGATGAGACGGGTGTTGGCGGAAACCGCGTCCAGCGAAATCTCGGCCCAGGTGGGACGATGGAGGGCCTCGTCCGGAGCGGCGGCGGGGGCGCAAAAGTAATCAAAAACCACGGCGAACCGCATCCTCCCTCCCCGGAACTCCCTTAACCTGCGGGCTCCGGACCGTAGTCCGCGGTCCGGGGCATGATGTCCATGGCCCGCGGCAGCCGATGGGCGATGTCGGAAGCGAGAAGGCCGCGGGAACCTATCTCGCGGGCGGCCAGGTCGCCGGCCAGACCGTGGGCGGAGACCCCCGCCAGGGCGGCCGCGAGAGGCGTCAGTCCCTGAGCCAGAAAAGCCCCGATGGCCCCGGCCAGGACGTCGCCGCTGCCACCGGTCGCCATCCCCGGGTTGCCGGTGGCGTTTATCCAGACAGCCCCCTCGGGTGAGGCGACGACGGTGCCCGCGCCTTTCAGGGCGAGGACCACTCCCCAGGCCCGGGCGGCCAAGCCGGCCGCCTTGACCCGGTCGGCCTGGATGTCCGGCACGGACCGGCCGGTCAGGCGGGCCATCTCTCCCGGGTGCGGGGTCAAAACCAAAGGCTCGGGCGGCGGCCCGCCCGTTCCGGCCTGCCGCGCCGCGAGCCGACGTGTGACTTCCTCAGGCCCCTCCAGGGCTAAAGCGTTGAGAGCGTCGGCGTCCAGCACAATCGGAAGCCGGCCCGCCGGACCCTGGAGCAATTCGGTCAGAAAGGAGCGCGTCTCAGGCGTGGCGCCCAGGCCCGGGCCCACCACCAGGGCCCGCCGCCCTCCGGCCCGGGTGAGAGCCTCCTCGAGCTCCCGGGCGGCGGCGCGCTCCAACCGCCCGTCGGCGCCCTGGGGCAACCCTTTGGTCAGAGCTTCGGGCAGAGCGACCGCGACAACGGACCTGACCGTCTCGGGGCAGGCTACGGTCACCAGACCGGCTCCCGCCCGGAGCGCCCCGAGTCCGGCCAGAACCGCCGCCCCGCTGTAACCGGGGGAGCCGGCCACGATCCAGACGTGTCCGAAGGTCCCCTTATGACCGGTGACCGGACGGGCCGGGAGAAGAGCGGCCGCCTCCCGCGGCAAAAGCCACTCCAAGGTCACCGGGCCCTCGCGCCAGGCACGGTCTAGACAGCTCTCCGGAAGGCCGATGGGAGCCAGGTAGAGACGACCGACCAGCTCCGAGGCGGCCGGCTGGACCAGGCCGGCCTTCACGCCCCCCAGGGTGACCGTCGCGTCGGCCTTGACGCACGGGTCGGCGGCCTCGCCGGTGTCGGCGTCCAGACCCGAAGGAAGGTCCACGGCCAGGACAAAGGGCCGGGGCCGGCCGCCGGCCCGCCCTCCCGCCTCGAGCCCGGGCCCGGCCCCCGACCACGCCCCCGGCCCCGACCCGGGCTCGGGCCCGGGCTTGGCCGCGGCGATAAGCCGGATAAGCCGGATAAGAGTGGCCGCCGGCTCCCGCGGCGGCCCCTTGGCGCCCGTGCCCAGGAGTGCGTCGATGACAACGGAGGAACGGGAGCAAAGTTCGGCCGCTTCCGCCGGGCTGATGTCCCGGCCGAAAACCCTGACCCGGACAGGGAGGCCCGGGTCGGCGCCCCCGGTGAGTGCCTCCAGGTTGGCCAGGGCGTCCCCGCTGTAGGCTTCGGGCGGCTCGGCCAGAACGACCTCCACGGGTAGACCCCGTCCGGCGAGGTACCGGGCCGCGACGAGTCCGTCGCCGCCGTTATTACCCTTACCGGCCAAAACCGTAACCGGCCCCGCGGCGTCGACCCCGGACCCCGCGGCGTCGACCCCGGACCCCGAGCATCCCCCGGCCCCGGCAACCGCCGCGCCCGCCCCCGTACCGGCCCCGGCAACCGCTGCACCCGCCGCACCAACCGCGGCCGCGGCACCGGCCGCAGCCGCCGCCACCTCGGCCACCGCCCGGCCGGCGTTTTCCATCAGCCGCCGACCCGGCACTCCCGCTTCCGCGGCGAGCCGGTCCGCCGACCGCATCGCCGCCGCCGAATAAAGGCGAACCATGACCCTTCCCCCGTCCGCGCCCGCCCTCAGGTCGGGGACACCGCTACAGCCTCGGCCAGGGCCAGCGTCCCGACGTGCGATAGACTCACGAGGACCTCCGTGACCCCGCACTGCCGCGCGAGGGCCGAAGCTCGACCCGACAGGACCACCCGCGGCCGGCCGGAGGTCTCCCGGACGATTTCGACGTCCCGCCAGCCGAGGGCCGGCCGCCCGGTCCCGAGAGCTTTGAACACGGCTTCCTTGGCGGCGAACCGAACGGCCAGTCTCTGGCTCCTGGCCGCGCCGCCGCCCGCATCGGCCAGCTCCCGCGGAGTGAAGACACGCTCCAGAAAGACTCTTCCCCAGCGGGCCTCCGCCCGCTGGAGCCGAGCCACCTCGACGAGGTCGACGCCGACCCCGACCACGCCTCTCACGGCCCCCGGTCTCAGGCCCCATCCACCTTCCCGAGCGTCGCCCCGTAGACGGCGAACTCGTCCTCGCCGTCCAGTCCCAGAACGATGTTGAGCTCGTCGTCGTCGAAAGCCCCGATGGCGCAGCACCCTGCCCCCACGGCCTGGGCCGCCAGATAAAGGTTCTGACAGACGTGTCCCGCGTCCAGCAGGAGGTAGCGGTAGCCCCGCTCCTGGTAGCGCCAGAACATCCGGTAAGCGTCGGCGGCCCAGACGAAGGTGACCGCGCTTTGCAGGACGTACTGACCCAGAAGGGCCGCCGCCAGACGCTCGGCGACGCTCTCGTCCAAGTCGTGGACAACGAGTTTGTGCCCGACGGCCAGGTAACGGTAAAGGCCGCGGGCCAGGCCCGTAACGCGGTTGGCGAGAAGGTAGGTCTCAAAGGCGTGCCGGGCCCCGGCCGAAGGCACGGTCCGGAGCGTGGCCGGTCTGGGCGTCACCTTCTGGACCCCCTGGGTGCACCACAAAAGGTAGGACAGCTCGTCCAAAGTCACGGGCCGGTCCGAGTACTTGCGGACGGACCGCCGGGCGTTGATGGCCTCCGTAAGGTCCACCGGCCTGACTTTCACCTCGGTCGGAGACGGCAGGTCAATGAGGGTCCGGCCCGGTTCGGGCTCTTTCTGCAGCGGAGGTTGAGGCAGACCCTGCGACTGGTCCGAGGGTCCCATCCGCGGGTACTTGGTCTTTTCGATGAACTCACGTCCAGCCTCACTGCGCATGCTTAGCGTCAAACTCCTCCCGGCCCGCTGCGCGCCGCGGGCTTCGGCTGCATCGGCTTTAAGCTTCCCCCGTCTTGAACGACAGCTCCACGACACCTTCGAACCCGCTCGGGCCGTGGACGGGGATGAGGATGTTGTACTTGGTCCCGCCGGTCACCGTGCGCAGATAGACCTGCGCCTCACGGCTCCCGGCCGCCCACTTCGCGTAAAGAGCCCTTATCTCCTTAACGGAAGCGGGATTGTGACAGTCTTCGATGTTCTTACCCAGGGCGGCGACCATGTCTTCGTGGGTCCGGCCGGCGGCGTTGATGTAGCGGAGGACCTTGTCCTTGTCGGCGAACCAGGCGGGGGTGCCCAATCTGTCGAAAATGAGGGCCGGGTCGATCTGGTCTTTCGAGATATCAGAGATGACGCTCACGCCAAAACCTCCCCTGGAGCAACCTCCCCGCCCGCACTCTGCCCCGGGCGGCGGGCTGAAAGCCGCTGCGGCTTAAGGCCGGCCGCGGTTGTCGCAGCCTCCCGCGGTTTGTCGCGGGCTCCGGCTGTTTGTCGCGGGCCGCCGGGAAGGGTTCTGGCCCTGCCTGAACAAAACCTCCTGGGTTCCGAGGCTGCGGGCGACCCGACCCGGCCCCGCCGCGACGCGGGCCGCGCGGCGCCCGACACGACGCGGGCCGCGCGGCGCCCGACGCGGGCCACAGCAGCAGAGAGGAAAGGTGGGCCTCATCGTGACGCTGTCTCGGAAGGCGCCTCGCGCATCAGGACCAGTCCCGTTGGTCCTGCTCGCCCTGGCCCTCGTCGGACTCGCGAGTGCGGGGGTTGTTCCGGGCTGCACGGCACCTAAGAGCCCACCCGTACTCCTGAGCGTCGAGCCGCCGGACGGGACCAGGAACGCGGACCGCTCGGCGCTCATCATCCTCCGCTTCGACCAGCCGATGGACCCGGCGGCGGCCACCCTGGCCTCCATCGACCCTCCGGTCGCGGGCGGCTGGTACGTCCAGGGCGACACCGTCGTCTTCGAGCCGGTCGAGCCGCTCACCGGGGGGACCACCTACCGGGTGTCCCTGAGGCCCGGAGCCCCCGGCCGGGGTGGGCTACTGTCGAACTCGAGCGGCACGTTCTCTTTCACAGTGAGGCCTCCGGTGGTCAACCATCCGCCCTCCCTGCAGGGGCTGGACCCGCTGGACGCCCCTCCCGGGGTGAAGGCGCTGGCCTTCGGGCCCTCGGGGAAGCTTTACGCCGCCTCGGAAACGGAAGTCTACCTTTACGGGCCCACCGGCTTCGCCCCTTATTCGGCCGGCTGGAAAGGCATCGAGGACATTGATGTCGACGTTTCGGGACGGCTGTGGCTCCTCACGGCTGATAGCGACACCTACCGGGCGGTGCGCCTGAGCGGGCCCACAGCCGCGGCCGCCGACCTGGTCGTCCCCGTCCCGCAGCCGGCGAACCCGAAAGGCCAGGGTCGGCCGAGCCGGTTCTACCCTAAGTGTCTCAAAGTACGGCCCGACGGGGACCTGCTGGTCCTGGGAACGGACCGCCTGCTGCGTCTGGGCCCCGACGGCTCCGTGAAGGCCGAACTCGGTCTGGGGATTCTCGACGGCTCCTATACCGGGTCCTACTCCGCCGGCTCCTACTCCGGCCCGGCCGGCATGGTCCTGGCCGACGAGACGGTCTGGGTGGAGAACGGCAAGGCCTCCCCCCATAACCGCGGTATCGTCGAGCTTTCCTGCAATCCGGCCGGCGCGGCTCCCAAAGTCTTCCGCTTCGGCGTCGGCCGCAACGAGGGTCTGGCTCGTGACGACTGGGGCAATTTCTATACCGCCAAACGCCTACCGTCCGGTTCGGTGCGCCTGGCCGTGTACGGGCCCGAGGGCGACCCTCTGGAGCCCCTCTTCCCGGCGGGCTCCGGCGCCGCCGCCTTGCTCGACCTCGGAACCGCGGCCGCGCCGGGGGAACTCCTCTTCCACGACGGGGTTCTCTACGTCGCCGACGCAGCCCAGGGCCGGATCTTGCGCTTTTCGGTCAAATGACAAGCCGCCACAACTCCGGTAGACTGACCGCGAGGATGCGCGCGCTGGTCAGGACCACCACCAGGCCGATGGCGGCCGCGAACGGCCGGTGAGGGAGGCGGCTCGTGGTCCAGGCGGCCAAAGGGGCGGCCACGGCCCCGCCGAGCATTAAACCCCCGACTACGGCCCAGCTTTGCACACCGATGGTCGCCAGGAAGGTGACCGACTCGGACAGGGCGACAAAGAACTCCGTCAGCGTCACCGACCCCACCGTATAGCGGGGCGGATAGCCGCGGGCGATGAGGGTGGAGGTGACAACCTGGCCCCAGCCCCCTCCGCCAAGGGCGTCGCAAAAGCCCCCGGCCAGGCCCAGGAGGGGCAGGTTCGCCCGCGCCCGGCGGGTCCGGGTGTTCCGGAGCGCCCTCATCGTGATGTTGACCCCCATGACCAGAATGTAGGCCGCGACCACGGGCCGGAGGTAAAGCGTAGGGAGCCGGACGACCGCGTAAGCCCCGAGGACCCCCCCGGCCACTCCCGATACCAGAAGCCCCCGCACGGTCTCCCGGCGGACGTTGCCGAACCGCCAGTGGGAGAGGCCCGACGCGGCCGAGGTGACGATTTCGGCCAGGTGCACGCTGGCGCTGGCGACAGCCGGCGCGTACCCGAAGGCGAGCATCACTGTGGTGGACAAAAGCCCGTAAGCCATGCCCAGGGCCCCGTCGATGCTCTCGGCCACGAATCCGACGACAAGAGCCAGGACGAAAGACAGGCCCAAGGCTATCCCTCCGGAAGCCGTATGTGGCCGCACCGGAGCATATGACGGTACGCGGTGACGGTACGCCGCCGCCGGAAGGACGGCCCGGGGGTTCGGAGCCCGACGGCCCGGTCCCGAAGCAGGGTCGGGCCGCCGACCCGGCGAACGGGTGACGGACGACAAAGGGAGGGGCTGAAAGCCGATGGCTGACGTAGCGGAGCTGCAGGCGAGGCTGCGTATCCCTGAAGACCGGTTGGCCGACATCAACAGGGTCCTGCTCGATCCCGACAGCCGCGTGGTCAAAGACCTTTTGGCCGTGGTAGCCAAGTACGGGACGCCCGAGGAGCTGAACGCCAGGGCGGCCGAGGCCCGCAAGTTGCCCAACCTCATGGCCCGCCTGGAGGAAATGCGTTCACCCTACCTGGCGGATGTGAAGTGGCTCGCCGCCCAGCGGGACGCTGGCGCCTTCATCAGCGTCGCCGATTACCGCCGCGCCGTCCTGGGCCCCAGGGCCGACCAAGTGGCCTTCACCAAGGACAAGTTCGCCGTGACGCTCGAGATAAGCGCCCTGCAGTATTTCCCGTGGCTTATCGCCGAGGCCCGGCAGGCCGTCGCCGAACGGGAGCTCATGCCCGGCCGCTATATCCGCGTCCGGCGGATGAAGGAGTCGGAGGCGGACGACGGCGACCTTCTCGCCTGCATGGCGGCGATGCAAATCATGGGGGCGAGCTACGTCGAGACCCTGGACACGAAGGGGACGGACGGGTCGAACGTCCACCTGGGGGGACCCGCTACCATAACGGGGTACTTCGGCGGGGTGGGTCAGCCCAATGACCATCCCCTCATGTGGGTGGACGAATACCTCTATTACTACACCAACTACGGCGTCCGCCAGGTCTTGAACGTCAACTCCGGGACCATCCTGGCGGGCTACCTCCTCCACAAGCTGGGCCTCGACATAGAGTTCAAGATTTCGGTCTTCGTCGGCAACGACAACCCTTACGCGTGTCTCTGGACTCTGCTCGGAGCCAAGCTCTTCTCCCGCGACGACGGGACGACGCCGCTGGTGGGCTTCAACCTTTCCAACTCCGTGAACAACCAAACCCTCGAGATAACGGCCCAGTTCCGCAAGGACCTCGGGTTCGAAGACATGGTCCGTTTCGAGCACCATATCGTCGAGGCCTACCGGAGCATCGTCATCCAGCCCTACAACCGCCGGGCGGAGCTCATCCAGCTGGCCGACCACGTGGCCAACATCTCGGCCAAACACGAGGGCGGGGACCCCGAGGTGGAGGCGACGCGGGAGCACCCCTCGGATATCCTCGACTACTTCCGCACCAAAGAAGAGATTATCGCCAAAGGTGAGATGGAGGCCCTGCTCGCCAACTATCTCGACAAGCACGCGGCCGTCAACGCGACGGCGCGGGCCCTGACGGAGCACGGTCTGTCCTTCGTGGCCGCCCCGGCCTTGCACCACCGGGCCGGGACCTAGGCCCGGCCGGCGCCCGCGCCGGAGCCGTCGCTCACGCTCCCGCCGAGGCCGCCGCCGGCGCGGGCGACCTGGTTCTTGCCGCGGCTCTTCGAGAGGTACAGGGCCTGGTCCGCCTCCCTGACCAGGGCCTGGCGGCTTCTGGCCCGGGTGGGGTAGGTGGCCACCCCCACTGATACGGTCAGCCTGCCGGGAATCCGCGCGACCGCCGCCCGGACCCGTTCGGCGATTTCGGCCGCTTCCGCCGCCCCGGCCCCGGGCAGGATGACCGCGAACTCGTCGCCCCCGTAGCGACAAGGGATGTCCCCGGCCCGGACGGCGCCGCGGACCGTCCTGGCCACCAGACGTAAGACCCGGTCTCCGACGGGGTGACCGAAAGTGTCGTTATAGTCCTTGAACGAGTCGACATCCAGGAGGATGAGCGACACCGGAAGGCCGGACCGGTCGGACCGGAGGGTTTCCCGCTCGAGACAGCGCTGGAAGTGGGCGTAGTTCCCGAGCCCCGTCAAGCCGTCGGTCGCGGCCCGGCGGGAAAGACGGCGCGCCTGCCGTCGCAGGCGGCGGTGAGCCCTCCGGAGGGCGTCCAGGCGCATCTGGGTCTTGAGTCTGGCCCTGGTGAGATGGCGTTCCCGCTCGACCAGAATACCCAGGGCCACGGCGAAGAGAAAAAGGTAGGCCGAGTGCGCGGCGAGCGCCGTATAATCTTCCTCGCCGACCAGCCCCGACCAGGCCGCCAGAGCGTAAAGGACGTCGGCGGCCACCGACCAGTAGAGGCCTTCGGCCAGACCGAAAAGAGCCGCGCCTGCGCCCACTACGACGAAATAGAGATGGTAGGTGTCGCTCGCAATCCCGCCGTGCAGCCGGACCAGGGCCGTGACGAAACCCAGGTCGGCGGCGAGCGCGGCCCGGATGAGCCACGGCCACGGGCAGCCGGGGCGCCGCCGCGCCACACAGACCTGCAAGCCCGCCGTGTAGAGACCGAAGGCTCCGACGGCCAGGCAGAAGACCCGTCGAATGCCTGGCCCCGCGAAGGCCAGGAACACAGGCGACAGCGCCACCACAGCCCAGTGGATGGACACCAGGGCCCGCGCCGCTCCGAAATCCGGCGTCGGAACAGGACGGCCGATGATGTAACGCTGAAGCAGCCTGGCCAGCGGCGGCACGACGGGCCCTGCCCCTCTCGCGCGTCCCTCCGAGCCCCGAGCCCGCCGTCTTGCCCCGGGCCAGCGGAACGGTTTTCGGAACGGTTTTGCCGCAGGATTGTACCGCGGGCCCGGCTGCTACGCAATACCTCGGGAGGTAATTCGTGGCCGACGGGGAGGAGGGGCCGGGGGAGCCCCCGTCCCCTCCCCTCGCGGCCGGTCCGGCGGCGGACACGGCGGGCGGAACCCGCGAACAGCAGAGCCTACGAGCAAGACGGGAAGGAAACGCAGTTGAGGAGAAGCGCCCGGTACTCGGCGGTACAGACGACACCCGTGACCGGTAGGCCGGCCGCGGCTTGGAAGCCGCTCACGGCCGCGGCCGTGTTGGGACCGTAAATCCCGTCCACCGCTCCCGGGTCGAAACCCCGGTTGGCCAAAGCGGTCTGAACAGCGGCAACGTCGCTGCCCCGCAGGAAAGGAGTGGTCACCGCCAGCCGGCGGCAGGTCGTTATCGGCGGCAGGACCGGACACGGCGGGACGGTGGCGCAGCTCACCCCAAGCACGCCGTAGAGGTCGTCGCAGACCACGCCGGTCGCGACCAGGCCGTGCGCGGCCTGCAGGCGGCGGACGGCGGAGGCCGTGAGCGGACCGTAAATGCCGTCGAGCGGCCCGGGGTCGAAACCGGCGGCTTTGAGGGCCTGTTGCACGGCCAGGACGTCGGGGCCCGAGAGGAACGGGTTACTCGTCACGAGGACCCGGCAAACCCCCGGGACCGGCGGGCACGGCGGGACGGTCTGACAGTTCACGCCGAGCAGGACGTAGGTCTGGCCGCAAACCACCCCCGTCGGCGAAAGCCCGCTCGCCGACTGGAACGCCTGGACGGCGGCGGCCGTCCGGGGTCCGTAGATGCCGTCCACCGCACCCGGGTTGAAACCCCGAGCGATAAGGGCCTGCTGGACGGCCCTCACGTCGTCGCCGGATAGAAACGGGCTCGTCACCGTGAGGACCCGGCAGGTTATACCGGTGGGGCAGGGCGGCACCACCGAGCAGCCGACCTTGAGCAGCTCGTACGTTTGGCCGCAGACGACCCCGGTCGCCGCGAGTCCGTTCGCGGATTGGAAGGCCCGGACCGCGGCGGCGGTCGCCGGCCCGTAGACGCCGTCCACGGCGCCCGGATTGAAGCCGCGCGCGACCAGGGCGTGCTGGACGGCGAAGACGTCCTGTCCGCTCAGAAACGGACTCTGCACCTTCAGGACCCGGCACTGGATGGGCCCGGGCACCGGACAGGGGGGCACGCTCACGCAGGCCACGCCGAGCAAAGTGTAGGTCTCGCCGCAGACCTGTCCGGTGATGAGAAGCCCGCTGGACGCCTGGAACTGCTCGACGGCGTTGGCCGTGCTGGGCCCGTAGACCCCGTCCAGCGGCCCCGGGTTATATCCTTTGGCCAGCAGGGCTTGCTGGACCGCGAGGACGTCGGGGCCCTGCATGAATGGGCTGGTCACCTGAAGGACTCGGCAGGACACGGGTGCGCCGGGGGTCTCGCAACCGGTTTCACCCGGCTCGGCCCGAGCGGCCTCCAGTTCGGTGCCGTCACCGGGGCCGTCACCGCCATCGATCGTTGGAGACAACGCGGAATTCACCCCCCAACCTAGGCAAAGTCGGTTCACTAAAGTCGGTTGACCCGTGTTCCAGCCTATGCGGGGTCGGGGGGAAAAGCGCAGGTATTCAGCGGGAGGAAGGGCGGCCGCTCCCGCCCGCTATACGCCGAGGCGCCGGGCGAGTTCGGACAGGACCGGCCCGGCCGGGCCGCGGATGACGAGGTCGGCCGCCCGGTCGGCCGTGGTCGGTTCGAGGTTGATTATGGCCAGGCGGCGGCCCAGCCCGACCAAAGAGGCCGCCGGGTAGACCTCCAGGCTCGACCCCACCACAAGGATGAGGCCCGCGGCGGCCGCGCGTCTCCAGGCCTGCTCGAAGGCCGGCGGCATCGGGTCTTCGAACAGGACCACGTCGGGACGCAGGATACCCCCGCACGAGCACACGGGGACGGTCTTGGGTTCCCGGCCTCCAACGGACTGGTCGTCGGTCAGCTGCCGCAGGGCGTCGGCGAGGGGTACCATCCGGCCGCACCGCTGGCAGCTGGCGGTCCGGAGGCTGCCGTGGATTTCGTAGACCCGAACCGAACCCGCCTTGGTGTGCAGGCCGTCGATGTTCTGGGTTATGACGGAATCCAGAAGACCCGCCGCCTCCAGTCGGGCCAGAGCCAGATGGGCCTGGTTCGGGGCGGCCTGGAGTCCGG
>Ga0315298_1002356_pt1 | contig 32246 bp, 24 predicted proteins | sample WHS_1_MG_FD_203077 | JGI IMG/M metagenome (GOLD analysis project Ga0315298, IMG submission 203077) | Extremophilic microbial mat communities from Washburn Hot Springs, YNP, Wyoming, USA - WHS_1_MG | ecosystem: Environmental > Aquatic > Thermal springs > Hot (42-90C) | place: USA: Wyoming... | reverse complement strand
CCCGGATGCTGGTCTACGCGGGCAGCCTGATTGCCAGGGGGGTGGAACCCAAGAACGCCTGCCGCGTCGCCCTGGTGAGGCCCATCACCGACGACCCCGACATGCGCGACGCGCTGGACGCCGCAGTTACGACCTTCTTCTCATAATACCCGGTGATCGGTTAGCGTCCGGCGGCCTTCGCTGCCGGCAGCCAGATGGGGATTTGACATGTCAATCAAACTCGAAGACTACGCCGAGCTGCTGGAGGATCTTTCTCAGCACAGCCGCGATGCGCTGAATGTCAGCTGGCATGATGCCACCAAGGTGTTCAGCCCGCGCGGGCTGGACAATTACCTCAAGGGCGTGTCTGCGATACGCGGCCTGGGGCGCGGCGATTCTCTGGTCGAAACCTGGATTCAGGAAGCCCCCCGGGTTGCCAAGGAAGTCGGCGAGGATGTGGTGGGAGAGCTTGCCACGGCATCCCTGGTATTGGCATCCAAGACTTCGGGCTCCGTTATCGAACTCCTGCTCGCCACAGCGCCCACTGCCGCAAGGAGACTGGGCGATGCGCAGCTTTTCATCAACTATCTGCAGTTCATCAATACGTTGATCGCGCAGGCGCCGCGCGGGGTTCGCCCCATGCTCGACAACCTGGAAACGCTTTTCCAGCATCTCACCCTGGGCGGGCTCAGGCGCTGGGCGCTGTGGGGTGCACATGCGCACCGCACCAACTACGAAGAGCAGATTCGCTACTTCGGCCTCGATTCCAAGGAATCGCTGGCCATGCTGCAGAAAGAGCGCAAGGGCACCTTGCTGGTTGACGTGCAGCGGCGCATCAATATGTATTTGAGGGCTTTGTGGGCGCGCGACTTCTTCATGCGCCCGACTTCCGGGGATTTCGAGTCGCGAGAGGGGTATAAGCCCTATATCGAGGACTATTTGCTGCACCTTCCCGATGCCTACGACGATTTTGCGGTCGAAGGGCAGGAGCCGGTTTCGGGCCTCGAGCTTTACCGCGCCACCGCTGCGCACTGCGCTGCGCATGTGGTCGAAACCAAGCTGCCGCTGTCCGCAGAAGCCCTGAACCCCATGCAGATGGCGGTGATTTCGGTGATCGAGGATGCGCGCGTGGAGGCGCTGTCCATCCGGCGCTTTCCGGGCCTGAAGCAGCTCTGGAGCCGGCTGCATCTTGCCACGCCGGACATGAATGCAAGCGTGGGCGACTATCTGAACCGCCTTGCACGTGCGCTTCTGGACGAGAATTATCGCGATGACGACCCCTGGGTTGCAGAGGGTCGCGTCCTGTTCGCTTCGGCGCAGGATCGCTTGGGCAGCAATCAGATTTCATGGGAGATCGGCGTGCAGCTCGCGCACAGCCGGAGCCGCAGGCAGATTCCCTACAATCCGCGTACCGATGTCCTGGCGGCGCCCTACCGCGACGACAACCGCTATTTCTGGGAATTCGAGGAATTCGATTTCGAAAGGGCCGCTTCCGCCGGCTACGATACCATCAAGCAGGTGCGCAAGTACGTGAACGTGATGGAAATGGCCAATGAAATCGATGTCGAAACGGCGGGAGACGATGCCGAGGAAATCTGGGTGCTGGGTACCGAACTCTATCCCTACGAAAATATCGGCGACGAGAGCGGCGGTCAGTCTTTCAACGAACTGGAGGGCAGGGAGCCGGTTTCGGAGCCCTATCATTACTCGGAATGGGACTACCAGATCCAGCTGGAGCGCCCCGCCTGGGCTACCGTTCTGGAGAAGCGTGCCAGACTTGGGGATGCCGCAATCGTCGACGGCATTACCGCCCAATACAAACGGGAAATCCATCGCATGAAATTCCTGCTCGACGCCATGCAGCCGCAGGGTGTGCAGCGCATCAGGAAGCTCGAGGACGGCGACGAAATCGACATCAATGCAGCCATTGCGAGCACCATCGATTTGCGCATGGGCATGCAGCCCGATCCCAGGATCATGATGCGTTCGGTGCGCAAGGTGCGCGACATTTCCATCATGGTGCTGGTGGATCTGTCCGAGTCCACCAACGAACAGGTTTCGGGGCAGGAATACAGCGTGCTCGATTTGACACGCCAGGCCTGCGTGCTGCTATCGGACGCTATTTCAAAGGTGGGAGACCCATTCGCCATCCACGGATTTTGCTCCGACGGCCGCAACAATGTCGACTACTACCGATTCAAGGATTTCGACCAGGCTTGGGACGAAACGCCCAAGGGCAGACTCGCAGGCATGACCGGCCAACTCTCCACCCGTATGGGTGCAGCGATCCGCCATGCGGGATGGCATCTCAGGCAGCAGCGATCATCCAAGAAGCTGCTCCTGGTGATCACCGACGGAGAGCCGGCCGACGTCGACGTTCGGGATCCGCAGTATTTGCGCTATGATGCAAAAAAAGCTGTGGAAGATGTAGGTCGATCGGGTATCATCACCTATTGCATGAGCCTCGACCCCCGGGCGGACCAGTATGTTTCGCGAATTTTCGGTACCCGCAACTATATGGTGGTCGACCAGGTGGAAAGGTTACCTGAAAAGCTCCCGCTTCTTTACGCAGGTTTGACAAGATGAGCACGGAAAACAATTACGTAGGCTTTCACCAGGACAAGCACGGCATCACCCAGCTGGGGCGCATCGTGCTCGATGGCTGGCTGTTCGGAATGATCCCCGACACCGAGGATTGCGCCGGCTGGGATCTGGGACGCATGCAGATCCTGATGGACAAGGTGGAGAGGGAGTGGGACAAGTACGGCAACCTGCCCAGCCGCCTGCCGCCCGACCTGCGTGAACGTCATATCGCGCTGTACGAAAAAGCCACGGTCGAGGCCAGGCAAAAAGGTTGGGATCCGGAACTGGGCGACGAAGACTGACCGACGGCATGTCGAGAAACTATTGCTTTCGGCCAACCACCTCCACATGAGCAATTCGGGCTGCCTCGTTTAATACGAACTGGGCGAAAGTCTGAGCAGCGGCACTGGGGCGCTTGCCCTGCCGCTGAACCAGATACCACTGCCGCAACAGCGGAAAGCCCTGCACGTCCAGGATACACAAGTTCCTTGTTGCGAGTTCTCCATGGAGTGACACCACGCCTACTCCCAGTCCGGCCTCCACCGCCTGCTTGATGGCCTCGTTCTTGTTCATTTCCATGGCAACTTTGAGTGTCAGGCCGTTCTCGTTGAAGAACTTTTCCACGGCGCTGCGGGTACCCGAACCCTGCTCGCGACCGACAAAGGGTTCCTCTGCCAGGCGCTGCAAGGGGATGTCGCGCATCACCGCCAACGGATGGGAAGGAGAGGCGATAACCACCAGGGGATTATCCAGGAAAGGCTCTGCCTGAAGATCGTGACCTTCCGGCGGCAGCCCCATCAGCGCAACGTCGATGCTGTTTTCAGCCAGATGCCGCAATAACGTCTCGCGATTGACCGCATTCAGGCTCACGCGCACGTCCGGGTGGGCCTGTCGGAATGCGGCGATCAGCCTTGCTCCAAGATAGCTGGCGGAACTCACGACCGACACCGTCAGCGTCCCCCCCTTCAAGCCCTGCAAATCGCCCAGGGCATGTTCAAGATTTGCCAGTTCACGGTTTACCGCGCGGCTTGTTTCCAGCACTTCGCGCCCCGCCTCGGTGAGGTGAATGCGCTTTCCAATCTGCTCGAATAAAGGCAAACCCAAAGACTCTTCCAGCTGCTTGATTTGCATGGAAACAGCCGGTTGCGTCAGGTGCAGCGCTTTGCTCGCAAGGGAAAAGCTCCCGCAGCGGGCAACGGCTTCAAGAATCTCCAGTTGGCGTAAGGTCAGTCTTAACATAAGAAATTATTTGATATCTTATCAGAAGACGTGATTATTGTTTATGGTTTTATTGGCGTATAGTCCTGTTTGCCATAGGGCTATTTACCCACAATACAATCCTGGAGAATTGATATGGATCAGTCCAATCGTTACGCCAATCTGGATCTCAACGAAGAAAGCCTCATCAAGGGGGGCAAGCACATCCTGGTGGCTTACAAGATGAAGCCGAAAGCCGGTTACGGTTATCTGGAGGCTGCTGCGCACTTCGCCGCCGAATCCTCCACCGGCACAAATGTGGAAGTCTCCACCACCGATGATTTCACCAAGGGCGTGGACGCGCTGGTCTATTACATCGACGAAGCGACCGAGGACATGCGCATTGCCTATCCTCTGGAATTGTTCGACCGCAACGTAACCGACGGTCGCTTCATGCTGGTTTCCTTCCTGACCCTCGCTATTGGCAACAACCAGGGCATGGGCGACATCGAGCACGCCAAGATGATCGACTTCTATGTTCCCGAGCGCGCCATCCAGATGTTCGACGGCCCCGCCACCGACATTTCCAACCTGTGGCGCATCTTGGGTCGCCCGGTCAAGGATGGCGGCTACATCGCTGGAACCATCATCAAGCCCAAGCTCGGCTTGCGCCCCGAACCTTTCGCCAAGGCGGCTTACCAGTTCTGGCTGGGCGGGGACTTCATCAAGAACGACGAGCCCCAGGGCAACCAGGTTTTCTGCCCGCTGAAGAAGGTCCTGCCGCTGGTCTATGACTCCCTCAAGCGCGCCCAGGACGAAACCGGCGAAGCCAAGCTGTTCTCCATGAACATTACCGCGGATGATCACTATGAAATGTGCGCCCGCGCCGACTATGCTCTCGAAGTGTTCGGTCCCGATGCCGACAAGCTCGCCTTTTTGGTCGACGGCTATGTCGGCGGCCCCGGCATGGTGACCACCGCACGTCGCCAGTATCCCGGCCAGTACCTGCACTACCATCGCGCAGGCCACGGGGCAGTGACGTCGCCTTCTGCCAAGCGCGGCTATACCGCTTTCGTGCTGGCCAAAATGAGCCGCCTGCAGGGTGCCTCCGGCATTCACGTCGGCACCATGGGCTACGGCAAGATGGAAGGTGAGGCGGATGACAAGAACATCGCCTATATGATCGAGCGCGACGAGTGCCAGGGGCCGGTGTACTTCCAGAAATGGTACGGCATGAAGCCCACCACCCCGATCATCTCCGGCGGCATGAACGCGCTGCGCCTGCCGGGCTTCTTCGAGAACCTGGGCCACGGCAACGTGATCAACACGGCAGGCGGCGGCTCCTACGGCCACATCGACAGCCCGGCAGCGGGCGCGATCTCCCTGCGCCAGTCGTATGAGTGCTGGAAGACGGGCGCCGATCCGATCGAGTTCGCGAAAGAGCACAAGGAATTTGCCCGCGCATTCGAGTCTTTCCCGAAAGACGCGGACAAGCTCTACCCCGGCTGGCGCCAGAAGCTGGGCGTTCATAAATAATCCGCCGTCCGGCGCAACGCAAAGCCCCTGCGAGCAGGGGCTTTGTTATTTCTGGAGGAAAACCCATGAATGAAACGATCGATGTCGATCAATACAGGATAAGCAAGGAGCCTTTCTATCAGCCGCAGGGTAAGGAAGTCGTTCTTTTCGAAGCGGCCTATGCGTCCAGAATGCCGGTCATGCTCAAAGGCCCGACGGGTTGCGGAAAATCCCGCTTCGTCGAGCATATGGCGTGGAAACTTGAAAAACCCCTGGTCACTGTCGCCTGCAACGAGGACATGACGGCTTCCGACCTCGTCGGCCGTTTTCTCCTGGATGCAAGCGGCACCCGGTGGCAGGACGGCCCCCTGACCCTTGCTGCCAGGATGGGCGCCATATGCTATCTCGACGAAATCGTCGAGGCCCGGCAGGACACCACCGTGGTGATCCACCCCCTGACCGACTACAGAAGAACCCTTCCGCTCGACAAGAAAGGCGAGCTGATCGAAGCTCACCCCGATTTCCAGCTGGTGATATCCTACAACCCGGGTTACCAGAGCCTGATGAAGGATCTCAAGCAGTCCACCAAGCAGCGCTTTTCCGCAATGGAATTCGACTATGCGGCAGCAGAAGTCGAAGCCGGGATCGTCGCCAGGGAAACCGGGGCAGACACGGACCTGGCGAGGAAGCTGGTGAAAATCGCGCAGGTTGCACGGAATCTCAAGGGGCACGGTCTGGATGAAGGCATTTCGACGCGGCTTCTTGTCTATGCGGCAACCTTGATCAGGGACGGAATAGAACCGAATGATGCGTGTCGCATGGCGCTGGTTCGTCCGATCACGGACGACGCGGATATCCGGGATACGCTGGACCATGCCATAGACTCGATTTTCGCCTAAATGAATTCGAAAAAACTGATCTGCGGCTTTCCACGCGTTCAGGGTGTGTTCGGGGATTGCCTGGAGCATGCAGAAAAACTGTTGAGCGACGCCGGAGTGAATGCCTACATCAATGGCGCGCAGTCCATTTGCAGGATGGGGCGGGGGGAGGAGCCGGTGCTCGCCTTTCTCGAGGAAATGCCGACCGCAGCTTCCCTTTTGGGCGAAGAGATCATTTCGGAAGTGGTCGAATTCACGAGAATGCTCGCGCGCTCGCCCAATAGCCGCGCGATGGCGCCCTTTCTCGAGAGCATGGCTTCTGCATCCAGGGCGCTGGAGTCTCGCGAGCTTTTCACGGAATACCTGAATCTCGTGAACCAGGTCATGCTGCGCACCACGCCGAAAGTGCACGGCATCGATGCCATGTATGCGAGCGCCTGTCTGCCGGAATTCCTGAAAAGCGCTCCTTGTCTGTTCGGCCGGCTTTCCCTGGGAGGCCTCCGGAATTGGGCGGAATACGGCATAAAAGGCTATGCGGCCGACCCGGACCGGCAGCGCGACTATTTTCTGATGCAGTCCGCCGACAGCCTTGCCGTGCTGCAGCGCGAACGGCACGGCACGCTTTTTTCGGACAACGAGAGAAAGCTGGATCGCTATCTCAGGGGCCTGTGGGAGACGGAGGCTACTTTCGTGCCGTATTCGCTCGCTTTCGACATTCTGAGAAAGCCGGTTCCCTATTTCGACGAGCTCGGCATCCACCTTCCCGACGTGTATGAAGACCTGCCCGGAGTGCGGGGGATAGACCGCTACCGGGCGCTGCTCGCCCATCTTTGCGCCCACTTGCGCTGGAGCGAGCCCGTCATGGCGGACAACCTGAGTCCATTCCAGAGGATCGCGGTCGAGGTTTTCGAGGATTCCAGGGTGGAATATCTTGCGATGCAGGAATATCCGGGGCTTGCGAAATTGTGGCGAAAGCTCCATCCCGCACCGAAGGAGGGCGCATGTCCGGAAGGCTGGTCGGGCATCCGCCACAGGCTTTTCATGCTCTCCCGTGCCCTGCTCGATCCGGCTCATCCGTATTCGCATCCGGCCATACTCGGGCATGCGGAGATTTTCAGAGAGACCATGAAACGGGGTCCGTCATCGACGGAAGAAATGGTGGAAATGGGGGTGAGATTCATCGCCCAGACGAGGGAGCAGGCCGATCTGTCGGCGAAGGTCTATTTCGAGGGTACCGAGGTCGATTACCGGGACGACAACCGGCTGATGTGGCGCTTCTTTGAGGAAGGAGACGAGGAGGAATCCGACAGGAAGCCTCGCCGCAGCCAGGAAAAGCCGGAGATGGAAAGGCTTCCTCCCAGGCTTTACCCGGAATGGGATTATTCGGCAGGGCACTACCGCCCGGACTGGGTGAGCGTTTACGAACATCTGCATCCGAAGGGGGATCCCGGGCACATCGACAGGCTGCTTTCCAAACATGCCATGCTCGCCAGGCGGCTCAGGAAAATCATCGACATGCTCAAACCCCAGAACAGGGTGCGCATCCGCTATCAGGAAGAAGGCTCCGAGCTGGACCTCGATGTGGCCGTACGCTCCCTGATCGATTTCAGGGGAGGGGCGCAGCCGGATATGCGCATCAACATGAGCCATCGCCACGACGGCAGAAACATTGCGGTATCCCTTCTGCTCGACCTTTCCGCATCCCTTGCCGACGTCCCCGAAGGATGCGCCCAGAGCAAGCTGGAAATCAGCCAGGAGGCCGTTTCCCTGCTTGCCTGGGCGGTCGAGAAGATAGGTGACCCTCTGGCAATAGGCGGGTTTCATTCGGACACGAGGCATGAAGTGCGCTATCTGCATTTCAAGGGATACGGGGAGCATTGGGGAGACGAGGTAAAGAGCCGCCTCGCAGCGATGGAGGCGGGCTATTCGACGAGAATGGGAGCGGCGATGCGCCATGCGGGACATTATCTTTCGCATCAGAATGCAGACAAGAAATTGCTCCTGGTGCTGACCGACGGCGAGCCTTCCGACGTGGACGTCCAGGATTCCCGACTGCTGACGGAAGATGCGCGCATCGCGGTCAGGGAGCTCGACACGAAAGGCATTTACACCTATTGCATCAGCCTCGACCCGCAGGCGGACGAGTATGTTTCGGACATCTTCGGCAATCGCCATACCGTGATCGACAATGTGGCGAGCCTCCCCGACAGGCTCCCCGGGCTTTTCATGGCGCTGACGAAGTGATGGAGGAGCAAGGCAAAAACCTGTAAAATTGCTTAATTAAGAAACCGAAGAGGAGAAGCAATGAGCAAGAGTCTTTTGCAATTCATCATTGAAGAGCAAAGAAATATTCCGGGCGCCACTGGGGATTTCACGGGGCTTCTCAACGATGTCGTTTCTGCCTGCAAACAGATCGCGCACGACGTCAACAAGGGTGCGCTGATCGGTGTGCTGGGCAGCGCCGGAAGCGAGAACGTCCAGGGCGAGACGCAAAAGAAGCTCGACGTCATCACCAACGAGGTGTTCATCAAGGCGAACGAGTGGAGCGGCCATCTTGCCGCGATGGCTTCAGAAGAAATGGATGACATCTATCCGATTCCCGCCCAGTATCCCAGAGGCAAATACCTGATCACCTTCGATCCGCTCGACGGTTCGTCCAACATCGACGTGAACATTTCGGTAGGAACGATCTTCTCGATCCTGCGTGCTCCGGAAGGCGTAACCAACCCGACAGCCGCGGATTTCATGCAGCCCGGAACGAAGCAGGTCTGCGCAGGCTATGCGCTTTACGGCCCCGCCACCATGATCGTGCTGACCACCGGCCACGGCGTGAACGGCTTTACCCTGGACCGCGACGTTGGCGACTTCTTCCTGACCCATCCGAACATGACCATTCCGGCCGATACCGCCGAGTTCGCCATCAACATGTCCAACAGGCGTTACTGGGAAGCGCCTGTGCAGCGTTATGTGGAAGAGTGCACCATGGGCAAGGACGGTGGTCGCGAGAAGAACTTCAACATGCGCTGGGTGGCTTCCATGGTTGCCGAAGTGCACAGGATTTTGACCCGGGGCGGCATCTTCATGTATCCCTTCGACACCAAGGATCCTTCCAAGCCCGGGAAGCTCAGGCTCATGTATGAAGCGAACCCGATGTCCTTCATCGTCGAGCAGGCTGGCGGCATGAGCTCCACCGGCCGCGATCGGATCATGGAAATCCAGCCCACCGGACTGCACCAGCGCGTTCCCGTCATCCTCGGTTCGAAGAACGAGGTGGCGCGCGTCGTCGGCTATCATCTCGAGGGTTGAAAAATGGGAATGGTCAGCATTCTTATGGGAAGCGAGAGCGACTGGGACGTGATGCAGCATGCCGCCAGGCAGCTGAAAAATTTCGGTGTAGCTTATGAGGCGCGCGTCATTTCCGCGCACCGCGCCCCAGAACTCCTGATCGAATACATCAAGGACGCCGAAGCGCGGGGAGCGGAATGCTTCATCGCAGGAGCGGGGGCCGCAGCCCACCTGGCAGGCGTGGTCGCTTCCAAAACGCTGCTTCCGGTCCTCGGCGTGCCGATGCCTTCGAAATACCTGCAGGGAATGGACTCGCTGCTTTCGACCGTCCAGATGCCCAAGGGAATTCCGGTCGCGACTTTCGCCATCGGGGAAGCGGGGGCTGCGAATGCCGGGCTTTTCGCGGTTTCGATGCTCGCATCGACGGATGCCGGCCTGAAGGAGGCGCTGCGCGCATTTCGCAAGAGCCAGGCCGATGCGATTGCAGCCACCGTACTTCCGGCCGTCTGATCATGCTGAATTCGAACATCAAGAGCCTTCCCTTCCTGCATCGCGGCAAGGTCCGCGACATCTACGAGGTGGACAGGGACAAGCTGCTTATCGTTCAAACCGATCGCATTTCGGCTTTCGACGTGATCCTGTCCGAACCGATTCCGGAAAAGGGCAGGATTCTGACCGCGTTGTCCAGTTTCTGGTTCGGCAAGCTCGGGCATGTGATCCCCAATCACCTGACCGGAATTTCACCCGAATCGGTTGTTGCCGGCGGAGAAAAGAGCGAAGTCGAGGGCCGGGCCTTCGTCGTGAAAAAGCTGAAGGCATTGCCGATCGAAGCGATCGTGCGCGGCTATATCGTGGGTTCCGGATGGAAGGAATACAGAAAATCCGGCACTGTGTGCGGTATTCCGCTGCCGCAGGGACTGGTCGAGGCGGAAAAACTGCCGGGGCCGATCTTCACCCCGTCCACCAAGGCACCCATGGGCGAGCACGACGAGAACATCAGCTTCGAGGAGGCAAAGCGCCTGATCGGCGCAGATCTCGCGGAAAAGGTGAAGCAGGCGGCGATCGGGCTCTATTCCGAAGCGGCTGAATATGCGCTCACCAAGGGGATCATCATCGCCGACACCAAGTTCGAATTCGGGCTGGACGAAGCGGGGAAGCTCTACCTGATAGACGAAATACTGACTCCGGACTCGTCGAGATTCTGGCCGAAGGACGAATATCAGCCGGGGAGGAATCCCCCGAGCTTCGACAAGCAGTATGTCCGGGACTGGCTGGAGGTGCAGGACTGGAACAAGCAGGCCCCCGCCCCAGCGCTTCCTGCGGAAGTCATTCAAAAGACTGCGGAAAAATACCGCGAAGCATTGACGCGGCTGACTTCGAAATGAGGGACCTTTCCTGGCTGGTCGAAGGGTTCGGCAGGTTCAGGCAGCGCCACTTCGAATCCGACCTTTTCAAGCGCCTCTCCGAAGAGGGGCAGACGCCCAAGGTGCTGGTTCTGGGCTGCTGCGATTCGCGGGTCGATCCTGCCATCATTCTGGATTGCGATCCCGGAGATCTCTTCGTCATCAGGAATGTCGCCAACCTGGTTCCTCCTATCGAAAGCGCCGGGCATTACCACGGCACCAGCGCCGCCCTCGAATTCGGGGTGTGCAATCTCGGCGTCGAGCATGTCATCGTTCTCGGGCATGCCCAGTGCGGAGGCATCCGGGCTCTGATCAAAGGAACCGCTTCCGGGGAAGAAAAGTCCTTCGTGAGTAGCTGGATGACGCTCGCCGCATCCGCGAGAGACAAGGTTCTTTCGAGGCCGAGCGGGGAATCGCTGGAGAAGGATTGCGAGAAGCAGGCGATCCTGGCTTCCCTCGAAAATCTGATGACCTTCCCCTGGGTCAGGTCGCGCGTCGAAGCCGGGGAACTCCAGCTTCACGGATGGTATTTCGACATCGAAAACGGAACGCTGCTTGCGAATAAGAACGGGGTATTCGCCCCGGTCAGCCCAGCAAAACCCGGTTGATGTAATCCCATTCGGAAGGGTCGACCGGCGTGATCGAAAGCCGGTTTCCCTTCTGCAGTATCCTCATCCTGGCAAGCGCTTCGTGGCGGCGCAGTTCGGAAATCCCGATCAGCGGCGTTTTTTTCAGAAAGCGCACGTCGACGTTATACCAGCGCGGATTCTCCCTCGTCGCCTTCGGGTCGAAATATTTTCCTCCGGTTTCGAACTGGGTCTCGTCCGGATAGGCGAGCTTGTCCACTGTCGCGATTCCGGCGATTCCCGGCTCCGCGCAGCTTGAATGGTAGAAGAAGACCATGTCTCCGACCCGCATCTGATCCCGCATGAAATTTCTCGCCTGGTAATTTCTCACCCCGTACCAGGCGATGCTTTGCCCGGGCAGGGAAGCCAGATCGTCGATGCTGACCTCGGAAGGTTCGGATTTCATCAGCCAGTAGCGCATATGGCGTCCTTGAATGTCTGTCCAGTCCGGATTTTACTGCAAATATGCTTTGGCCGGTTTATTGACATAATGATGGAAACGCCCTATTTTCCGACTCTTGCCCATGATCCGCAACCCCGATATGCGACACTCATCAACCCGAGAACTGGCGCACCTCGCCTGGCCGATGCTGGTCGCGCAGCTGGCGATGATGGCCAACGCCGTGATCGACACGGCAATGGCCGGGCGGCTGTCTGCCATCGACCTTGCGGCTGTCGGCATCGCCGCATCGATCATGGCCACCGTGCTGATGTCGCTGATCAGCGTATTGCTCGCGCTGCCGCCCATTATCGCCCACCTGTATGGCGCAGAAAAACGCGCCGAAATCGGTCGCGAGATACACCAGGGCGTCTGGATATCCCTGCTGCTGGCATTTGTAGCGGTCCTGCTGCTGCGGTTTCCCGGGCCGTTCATTGCGATCTCAGAATTGCAGCCCGCGGTTGAAATCAAGGCGCGCGCCTATCTGGCGGCGTCAAGCTGGGGCGTGCCAGCCGCTTTCGCCTTGCGCTTGTTCTTCGGCCTTTCCATGGGAATCGGCCGCCCGCGGCCGGTGATGTTTTTCAATCTGCTGTCCCTTGCGATCAAAATCCCGCTCAACGCGCTGTTCATGTACGGCCTCTCCGGCTTGCCAGCGATGGGCGCGCCAGGGGCCGCGGTGGCAACGTCGCTGGATGCCTGGCTGATGGCCGCAATCGCCTGGGCCTGGTGCCTGAGCCATCCGGACTATGCGGAGTTCGGATTGCGCAGGCGTTTTACCGCGCCGAATTTCGCAGCCATAAGAGAATTCCTGAAACTCGGCATTCCCATAGGACTCACTTTTATCGCGGATGTGACCGCATTCACCTTCATGGCGCTGTTCATCGCGCGCCTCGGCCCCGTCGTTTCGGGCGCTCATCAGATCGCCGCCAACCTGGCGGCACTGGCGTTCATGATTCCCCTGTCGCTGGGCAATGCCACTTCGATACTGGTCGGCCAGGCGCTCGGTGCCGGACAGCCCCTGCGCGCCCGCCGCATCTCCTGGGAAGGAATACGCCTCGGCATGTCGATTGCGGTGGTTCTGTGCCTGATATTCCGGCTGGGCGCGCCGCAGATCGCTTCGTTCTACACCACGGACCATCGGGTGCAGGCAATGGCGATACCGCTGATCACGATGGTCGGCCTCTATCATCTGGGCGACGCACTGCAGGCCGTGACGGTGAACGCCCTGCGCGGATACAAAAAGTCGGTCGTGCCGATGGTGATCTACACCGTGACGCTCTGGGTGCCGGGTCTGGGCGGAGGCATCGTGCTGGGACTGACCAATACATTCGGCGCGGCCCGCGGCGCCCCCGGATTCTGGCTCGCTGCGATAGCGGGCATCTGGCTGGTCGGCGGCCTGATGGCGCTCTATCTCGAAGTTGTTTCAAAGAAACACTGCACGCGCTAACGATGTTGCAGATGGCGGAATGCGGTCAGACGCCGCTACGCGACCGGAATTTGCACATCGCCCTTTGCCAGCTTGCGCAGTATGAAGCGGCGGCCAAGTAACTCAATATGCACATTCATCATAATCAGTGGCATCATGTATCCATGGGATTAAACGGCACTGGCACGCGGGAGGCAATGCATTAATGCAGGAAGAAAAGGAAACTGCGAGAATCGAAGCATTCAGTGATGGCGTCTTCGCCATCGCCATCACGCTTCTTGTGCTCGAGATCAAGGTGCCGAGTCATGAAAAGGTCTTGGAGCATGGATTGGCTTATTCGCTTTTCGAGCTCTGGCCTGCGTACCTGGCTTTTTTTATCAGCTTCGTCACGATCCTTGTCATCTGGGTGCACCATCATCTGATATTCACTCAGGTTCGAAAAACTGCCCCTCCACTCTTTTACTGGAATGGCCTGCTGCTGCTCGTTGTCACCTTCGTACCCTTCCCGACGGGATTGTTGGCAGAGTATCTGTTAAATCCTGAAGCCAAGGTGGCAGCCAGCCTGTACACGGGAAACTTCCTGGCAATTTCAGTCGCCTTCCATGGATTATGGCGATATGTGTCTAAAAGCGAAGGGCGAAGGATAGCGGACACGATCAACTCGAAGCGTAAGGTGGCGGCGCGGATCACAAGGGATTACCGGCTGGCCCCGCTTCTCTATCTGGCGGCGTTCGGAATTTCGTTCATTTCAGAAATTGCAGGTATTTCCTCCTGTTTGCTGTTGGCATTCTTTTATGCGCTCCGGGGCTGGCCGACAAAAGAGGCGTGATAAGGGATCGCATGTTGCTGTTTTTACGCTTAAACAAGATTATTCATTCTGTCGATGAAAGTGCGTATTGTTGCACTTGGGACAAGGGGGAATGTGCCCCGGTTTATGGAAATGCAATTTCTGGCCGCATTGATCGCAGACCAACGTTCCCAGGCCGACGAGTTCGCCGCCGTGGTATTCGGCATTTGCCGCCTGCAGCTTCAATCGATTGAGCGCTACCGTGGTCTGATCCGCCGCTTCGGAAAAAAGCTTCCAGAATTCGCTCTTTATCAATGCCACGTCAAAGCCCAGCCAATCCCTTAAATTGCCGGTCTTGTCCAGATGCTGCGCAGCGTCGACCAAATCCCGTCTCACATATTTTTCCAGCTTGACGATTTCGTCATCGCCAAACTTGTACAAGGCAGCGAGCTCGTCCCTGACCTCATCAAACGTGTCGTGGACGAAGGCGCCGGTTTGATGCGCTTTCTGCAGCGCCTTCTCCAGCAGCGACTCGTAAGCCTCCCCCACTACTTCGTTGAAATCATCCGGCGGAAGTAATTTCTTCGTTTTCGGCGCTCCTTCAAATGGTGTTATTGCACTGCCCTCAACGATTCAGTGCAGGCTGAATTCATCTTCATCAACTGCCATTGGGACCTTCCTTCATCAGTTGCTGGCGGATCGACAGCAATTCCTGTCGGCGTTTCGCGCCGGTTTCAGGGTAGCGCATTTTGAGGACCTTGAACGTGTCGAGAATAATCCTTGAAACGATCAGCCTGGCGTTCTCCTTGTCGTCGGCGGGCACCACATACCAGGGCGCTTTTTTTGTGCTCGTCGCACTCAGACAGGCTTCATAGGCACGCATGTACTCTTTCCAGAATTTCCGCTCCTCGATGTCGGCCTGACTGAATTTCCAGTTCTTTTCGGGCTCGTCGATGCGATCCAGAAATCGCTTTCTCTGCTCTTCCTCTGAGAGATGAAGGAAGAACTTGATGATCCGTGTGCCGTTGCGATAGAGATGGTTCTCCAGATCCACGATGGAACGATAGCGGTCCTGCCAGATTGCGCTTTCTTCGACCAGGCTATCCGGAAGACCCTGGCTGCGGAGTATCTCCGGGTGCACGCGAACGATCAGCACTTCCTCGTAATAGGACCGGTTGAAGATGCCGATGCGGCCGCGCTCCGGTAGATCGCGGGTCGTGCGCCACAGAAAATCGTGCTCCAGCTCCGTGGCGCTCGGGTGCTTGAAGCTGAATACCTGGCAGCCCTGGGGATTGACGCCGGACATGACGTGCCGAATGGCGCCATCCTTGCCGGCGGCGTCCATGGCCTGAAAAATCAGCAGCACTGCGTAGCGATTGGACGCATAGTGCAGCCGCTGTTGCTCGCTCAGCTCCTCAACCTGTTTTTCGAGAAGCGCCTTGTAGGCTTCTTTCGTCTTGTATACTGGTTTCACCCGTGTCGGCCACTTCTTGAGATCGACCTTGTCGCCTTCCTTCACCCGAAAATCCCTTGATTTGATCTTCATCTTCATCCTTTCAATCATGTTAGCCTTGTTGTTCGCCGCTGTTCATTTATCGGGTTCATCTTTCCGAATCTCCCGCTCCGCTTTCTCCCAGTCCTGAACTGCCCGGCCGTCCTGGCGGCCCCGCTCCTCGTAAAGTGCATAGGACCGCTCGGCGATCCGCGACGTCAAATCCGGTGGCGTTTGAGCTTTGGCTTCGAGTTGAGGCTCGGCTCTGGCGTCGGGAGCCTTGGGTTGGCCGGTATCGGCTTCCGGCAAGGGTATTTCTTCCGCTTTTGCGATGCCCTTGGTCGCGTGAGTCAAGGGGCGGTCGTGCGGGCGCTCGGCGATCCCGAGACGAGCGAATACGGGAATCTTCACCAAATCCAGGACGAATGCGAAGGCAGCCGCCGCAGCAAGCGTGCCCGCCACCACCAGGGGCGGCAAGGATGTCATTGCGATTCCGCTTACCGCCAATGCCGAAGCGATCACGATATCGGCAACAGACGACACCGCAAGCCAGAGGCTGGGACGAGTGCCCCACAAGTGCCGGTGTTCACGAATGGAATAGAGCATCGCCTGGCTACCGAATACCAGGACGACGAAGGCCAGGCTTCTCAGCGGCTCTATTCCGAGATTCATGCCGAATTTACCGATGGCCAGGACGCCAGTGCAGAAGGCCAGCAGGCACACACCCATGATGACGCCTGCCCCCGTCAGGCTACCGATGCGCCACACACTCGGCATCGGCGACGGCCGCACGTTATCCGTCGTCAATGCCATGGAGAGAAAATCGCCGGTGACCATCACGATGACCATCAGCATCGGGGTCAGGATCGCGTGCCCTGTCATGATCAGGCCGACGATCAGGAAGAGCACGGTCACGATTTTCTTGACAATGGTATTCAGCGTGTAAGTGAGGATGCGCTGGAACGTGATTCGTCCTTCCTTGACTGCGGCGACGATGCCGGCGAGTCCGGGCTCGGTCAGCACCATGCCGGCGGCCGATTTGGCGACGTCGGTTGCCGTCGAGACTGCGATGCCGATCTGCGCTTGGCGCAGCGCCGGCGCGTCATTGGCGCCGTCGCCGCACATGCCGACGGTATGGTTACCCTTCTGGAACGCCTTGACGAGCTTGTATTTGTCTTCCGGGAGGACGCCGGCAAAGACCGCGAATTGCTCGGGGTGGACACTGTCGGGGATTGGACCGGGTGGGAAGACGGCACCATCGAGCCCCACCGCGTGAGCCACGATGGCCGCGGTCGCCGGCGCATCGCCCGTCACCATCACGGTGCGAACGCCAAGCCCATTCAACTCGGTAACGAGCGCCGCCGAATCTGAACGCGGCGGATCGCTAAGCGCAATGAGTCCTGCCAGTTTCATCGCAGTCATCGGCCCCGCCGCCACTGCCAGAACCCGGAAGCCCTGCCTCTCAAGTTCGTCCGCCGTGGCTGTCGCGTCCGGGGGCTGTGGTACGAGGCCGATGACCACAGAAAAGGCGCCCTTCACGATACGTTGCGCAGCGCCGGTCGAATCCGTTGCGCTCGCCTCGGATATCTTCTTCGCTGGATCGAAAGACTCAAACTTGACCAAGGTCGGCGCATCGGAGACGCCCTTGCTCGAGGCAGCCGCGCGAATGGAGGCATCCACCGGGTCCTGCCCGCCGTCCGCGCTCGCCAGCGCGGCCAGCGCCAAAACATGGGCTTCGTCGAAGCCGGGCATGGGATGAACGGCCGTCACCGTCAGCGCATTTTGGGTCAGCGTACCGGTCTTGTCGGCGCACAAGACATCCGTCGTTCCCGCTTCGTCGACCGCAGAAAGGCGGGTCGGCAGGACGCCCAGCTTTGCCAGGGCTCGCGCGCCGAGCGCCGCCGCCAGGGTGAACGTGGCCGGCAGCGCAACCGGTATCGATGCCAGGACCGCGGTTAGGACGAGGGGGATGATCTCCGCCAGCGGCATCTTGAGAAAGTAGGCATAAGCCACGAGCGCCACGATGACGACGCTGTTGAATGCAGCAAGATTGCGTACCACGCGCAAAACCGCCTTCTGCTGGGAGCTCTCGATATGGGCGGTGCGGACCAGTTCCGCAGTGCGACCGAACTTGGTGCGTACTCCGGTCGCCGTGACCTCCGCCACCGCCTCGCCCCGACGCACGAGCGCTCCGGCAAAGGTTTGTACGCCCGCACCGGCTTCAACGGGCACCGATTCGCCGGTAAGCATGGATTGGTCGAGCAGAACTTCCCCGCCGGTGATGCGCACGTCTGCGGCGACCACGCCGCCGAGGGAGAGCTTCACCACGTCGCCCGGCACCAGATCCGCTGCTGGTAGGGTTTTCCACGCGCCGTCGCGCCGGACGGACGCGTTCAGCGCGAGTCGCGACTTCAGTGCGGCAAGGGTCGCCTGGGCATGGCTTTCCTGGAACAGCCCGAGCGCTGCGTTGAACACCAGCAGGCCGGCGATGATCGCGGCCTCGACCGACTTTCCGAGCGCCAGTTCGAGCACAATCGAGGCCTCGAGCATCCACGGAACCGGTGCCCAGAATTTTTCGAGCGCCATGCGCAGCGGGTGCATGCTCGTATCCGGCATGGTATTGGGGCCGAACTTCGTCAGAAGGGCGCGGGCCGCTTCGCTCGTCAAGCCATTGGTCAGGCCATCCTTTGCGGCAGCCGCCGACTCGGCCCCGGGTTTCGCGTCAGGCTTCGATTCGGGAGCCTTGGGTTGGCCGGTATCGGGTTCCATAATGGCTATTCCTTCCGTGTTCGTTATGTTGCAGGTTTCGTGCGTTGAGGGATACGCGCATTCACCTGGAATTGCCCCACTTCCAGTTGCGGATTTCCGGCATGTCCTCCCCGTACTTTTCGATATACTGCTTGTGCTCGATCAGCTTGTCCTTGAGCTGCTGCTTCAGGTAGATGCCCTTGTCACCGGTTTGCGGCAGGCGGTCGATGGCATCCATCACCAGGTGGAAGCGATCCAGATCGTTCAGCACCGTCATGTCGAAGGGCGTGGTGATGGTGCCCTCCTCCTTGTAGCCGCGGACATGTAGGTTGTCGTGATTGGTGCGGCGATAGGTCAGGCGGTGGATCAACCACGGGTAGCCATGGAAGGCGAAGATCACCGGCTTGTCACGGGTGAACAACTCGTCGAAATCCGTGTCGCTCAAACCATGCGGATGCTCGCTTCGCGGCTGCAGCTTCATGAGGTCGACGACGTTCACCACGCGAATTTTCAGCTCGGGCAGATGCTCGCGCAGGATGGAGACGGCGGCGAGCGTCTCCAGCGTGGGCACGTCGCCGCAGCAGGCCATCACCACGTCGGGTGAAACCGCCTGGTCGTTGCTGGCCCAAGCCCAGATGCCGATGCCCTGGGTGCAGTGCTTGACGGCGGCGTCCATAGTCAGCCATTGCGGTGCCTGGTATTTGCCTGCGATCACGACGTTGACGTAGTGGCGACTTTTCAGGCAATGGTCCCAGACCGAGAGCAGGCAGTTGGCATCCGGCGGCAGATAAACGCGCACGACATCGGCCTTCTTGTTCACCACGTGGTCGATGAAGCCGGGGTCCTGATGGGTAAAGCCGTTATGCATCTGCTGCCAGACGTGGGAGGCCAGCAGGTAATTCAGCGATGCGATATTGCGCCGCCACGGCAGATCCGCGGTGACCTTCAGCCACTTGGCGTGCTGATTGAACATCGAGTCGATGATATGGATGAACGACTCGTAGCTGTTGAACAGCCCGTGCCGACCGGTGAGCAGGTAGCCTTCGAGCCAGCCTTCGCACTGATGCTCGCTCAGCATCTCCATGACCCGGCCTTCCTGGGCGAGGAATTCATCGTTGTCCTGGACCCGGGCGCCCCACTGCCGGTTGGTGACCTCGAAGACGGCGTTCAGGCGGTTGGAAAGGGTTTCGTCCGGGCCGAAGATTCTGAAATTTCGCTGCGCACGATTGAGCCTGGCCACATCGCGCAGGAAGACGCCGAGTTCGTGGGTGTCGGCCGCCGTCACGGCGCCGGGCGACGGCACCTTCACCGCGTAGTCGCGAAAGTCCGGCATGATCAGATCGCGCAGCAGCATGCCGCCGTTGGCGTGGGGATTCGCCCCCATGCGCCGTTCACCTTTGGGTGCCAGTTCTGCCAGTTCCGGCATCAGGCGGCCCGACTCGTCGAACAGTTCTTCCGGCCGGTAGCTTTTCAGCCAGTCTTCCAGCAGTTTGAGGTGTTCGGGATGGTCCGCATCCACCGCAATGGGCACCTGGTGCGCGCGGAAGGTGCCTTCGATCTGCTGGTCATCCACCCATTTTGGCCCGGTCCAGCCTTTGGGCGATTTGAGCACGATCATCGGCCAGCGCGGGCGCATGGTATTGCCCTTGACGCGGGCATTGTGCTGAATCTCCCTGATCTGCTCCAGTGCCGTATCGAGAACCGCCGCCATGGCCTCGTGCATTCTGTCCGGATCGTTCCCTTCGACGTAATAGGGTGTCCAGCCGCAGCCGCGGAAGAACTGATCCAGTTCTTCCGGCTCGATACGGGCGAAAACAGTCGGATTGGCAATTTTGTAGCCGTTCAGATGCAGGATCGGCAACACCGCGCCGTCGGTGACCGGATCGAGGAACTTGTTGGAATGCCACGCGGTCGCCAGCGGCCCGGTTTCCGCCTCGCCATCGCCGACCACGCAGGCGACGACGAGATCGGGATTGTCGAACACCGCGCCGAAGGAATGGCTTAGCGAATAGCCCAGCTCGCCCCCCTCGTGGATCGAGCCCGGGCACTCGGGCGAAGCGTGGCTGGGAATGCCGCCGGGAAACGAAAACTGCTTGAACAGCTTCTGCAATCCTGCCTCGTCCTGGCTGATATTGGGATAGATCTCGCTGTAAGTGCCTTCGAGGTAGGTATTGCCCACCACCGCCGGGCCGCCGTGGCCGGGGCCGGAGACGTAAATCATGTCGAGGTCGTATTTTTTGATCACCCGGTTCAAGTGTACGTAAATGAAGTTCTGGCCCGGTGTGGTGCCCCAGTGCCCAAGCAGCATATGCTTTACGTCCGCCAGCTTCAGCGGCCGCTTCAAGAGCGGATTGTCATAAAGATAAATCTGGCCGACAGATAGGTAGTTCGCAGCACGCCAATAGGCATCCAGCTTATTCAGCAAATCCGGGTTGAGCGTATTTGTTTTCATGGGCTAACCTTCTTTAGGTGTGGTCTTCGCGACGGACTGCCGCCGTGTGAGGGGCAACCTCCGAACCAGGCGATTCTTTAGTCGCAAGCGTGGGTGCCGGGCTCGTTACCGAGGGATTCAGGCTATCGATCATCGAACTCGGAATCAGGATCGTGGCTCCCCGTTCCTTGGTGGTCTCGTAAATAATATTCATGGCGCGAAGCTGCAGCGCTGCGGGATGACCGGCATAAATATCGGCAGCCTCGACAAACTTTCCGGCGATCGCGGCCTCGGCGGACCCGAGAATAACCCGTGCCTGCTTCTCACGCTCTGCCTGGGCCTGACGAGACATGGCATCCTGCAATGCCACAGGAAGGGCGACGTCGCGAATCTCGACCGAACCCACTGTGATGCCCCAGGGAGCGGTCTTTGCGCCGATCTCGTTTTTCAGCTGTTCGTCGGCATCCTTGCGATCGGACAACAATGCGGCCAGCATCGAAGACCCTATCATCTCGCGCAGCGAGGTTTGTGCAACCTGATCGATGGCTGCGCGATAATCGGTAATGGCCAACGCGGCTTTTTCTGCGTCGTGCACGTGCCAAAAAATGATCGCATCGACATTGACAGGAACCGTGTCCCTGGTCAGTGCCTGCTCGGCATTGAAGCCCGTGGTCTGGATACGTTCGTCGATGACGGCAATCACGTTGTCGAGAATCGGGATGATGACGAACATGCCGGCTCCTTTGACACTTTGCAGTTTTCCCATCCTCAGGATGACAAACTTCTGCCAGGCATTGGCCATCTTCAGTGACATCGCGATAATCACTGCGACGGCGAAGAATGGGAATGCCAGATAGTGACTCCCCCAGATGCCGGCGGCAAGGCCCGCGAGGATGAAAACGAAGACCAGAAATGACGTGATTGGATTCATGTGTATTACTCCTTGTGTCTGCTTGCAGCATTCAAATTACGCGTCATCGGGCAATAACATCGGTAGTGTCATCGAGTCATCGCTGCCACAGAATTCGAGCCACCTCGAGCGGCACCGACATGCCGTTGCGGTAAGGAATGAGCCGCGCCGTATAATCCGACGACGGACGGGCAGCAGGCATCTCTGCGCGATAGGCGTAGCCGTTTGCAGCGCCCACCAGTTGCCGCACGCGCTTCATTTCCACCCGTTCGGGTAGGCCGCCTTCGACGCCGTCGGCATAAAGCTCGACCCGCACGGTCTCCGGGTCAAAGTCATCGAGAGACACCTGCACTTCGAACATGTGCCGCCCGCCGTCAGTCTTCACTTTCACTTCGCCAAAGCGCAGCGCCGCCCATTTTTGATCCAGCCCGCGCCGCCAATCAACCATGTCCGCGCCTATTTCCCCTTTATCACGAGCTCGCTCGAGGTAGGCCGATGACGCCGGGAGATAGTGCTGCTCGGTGTATTCGCGCACAGTACGGTTGGTGGAAAAGCGCGGCGTCAATTGCGCCATGCTTTCCCGCATCCGGGTGACCCAGGCAGCGGGGATACCCCGTTCGTCACGGGTATAGAACTCGGGGATCACCTCGTTTTCGAGCAAGTCATAGAGCGCCTCGGCATCACGTGCATCCCAGGCAGGATCGTCATCATGCTCCTGGTCATCCCCCAATGCCCACCCTACTTTCGGGGTGTAGGCTTCCGCCCACCAGCCATCCAGTTCCGACAGATTGATGCCGCCATTGACCAGCACCTTCATGCCGCTCGTTCCGCACGCTTCCCAAGGGCGGCGCGGCGTGTTGAGCCAGACATCCACGCCCTGAACCAGTTGTTCAGTCAGATGCATGTCATAATCCGCGAGGAAAATCACATGAGAGCGAGCCTCCGGTCGGCGAATGAAACGAATCCATTCTTGAATCATGGCCTGCCCTGCCAGGTCTGCGGGATGGGCCTTGCCGGCCATGATGAGTTGTACCGGACGTTGCGGATGGGTCAAGAGGCGCAGCAGTCGGTCCGGATCGTGGAGCAGCAGGTTCGGTCTTTTATAGGACGCGAAACGGCGCGCGAAGCCCAGCGTCAGCGTGTTGCAGTCGAACAGACGCTTCGCTGCGTCGACTGCATCGAAGGACGCGCCGGACGCAGCCAATTGCCGGGACAATCGCTCGCGAGAATATTCGATAAGGGCCGTGCGGGCTGCACTGCGAAATTTCCAGAGACTGGTATCCGGGACGCAGCGGATGTCCGTTTCCAGGGTTGATGTTGTACCCAGCCAGCGTTCCTTTCCGCAGGCCTCTGTCCAAATGGCATCGGCCTGAGCCGAATCCCAGGTCGGCATGTGGACGCCGTTGGTCACATGTCCGACCGGTATTTCTTCTGTCGGCCAGCGGGGGAAAAGCGGCTCGAACAGATGCTTGCTCACTTCGCCGTGCAAGCGGCTCACACCGTTGACCGCTCCGCTTCCCCGAATTGCCAGATAGGCCATGTTGAAAGGCTCGGAAGCGTCGTCCGGATTCCGGCGGCCCAGTGCAAGCAGGTCGCGGCAGCTTATACCGAGCTTCTGTTCGGCGTAAGCTGCCAGGTATTGCTCGATGAGCATGGGCGAAAAACGATCGAAACCGGCATCTACCGCCGTGTGCGTGGTGAAGAGGTTGCCCGCGCGGGTTGCGGCCAGCGCGACCTCGAAAGTCCGCCCGGTTTCGGCCATGAAACTTCGGACCCGTTCCAGCACCGCAAAAGCTGCATGTCCTTCGTTCAGGTGACAAACTTCCGGCTTGATGCCGAGCGCTGCGAGCAATCGCCATCCGCCTATCCCGAGCAGCATTTCCTGTTTGAGGCGCAACTCCGGACTGCCTCCATAAAGCTCGCTGGTGATGCCTCGGTGCGCAGGGTAATTCGCTGCGTCATTGCTGTCCAGAAGGTAGAGCTTTACGCGACCGACCTGAACCTGCCATGCGCGCAGCCAAACCGAGTAACCGGGCAAGGCAATTTCCAGCCGCAACCATTCACCGTTCTCCTGGCGCAACGGGGTGATCGGCAGTTGTCCGGGATCGTTGTACGGGAACAGAGCCTGCTGAGTGCCATCCTTGCCGATGATCTGTCGGAAATAGCCCTGGCTGTATAGCAGTCCCACAGCGACCACTGGAACCCCCAAATCGCTGGCGGCCTTGAGCTGGTCGCCAGCCACGTTACCCAGCCCGCCCGAGTAAATGGGCAATGCTTCGCTCAACATGAACTCCATGCTGAAATACGCGACACAGGTCAGATGAGATTTCGGATAGGTTTGCTGAAACCATGAGGGCGCAGATGCAGCATCCCGCTTCAGACGAACCAGATCGTCAATTTTTTTGCGGAAAGCCGGATCGGCCAAAACACGCTGGAGTTTTTTCCTCGAAACCGTTTGCAAGACGACCCAGGGATTTTGGGTCAGATCCCAGAGTTCAGGATCCAGCTGACGCCATACCTCGTCAGCGCCATGATTCCAGGACCAGCGCATGTCCAGGGCAAGCTCGGCCAGCGATTCGGATCCGGCCACATCCGCAAACAGGAGGCGCTTTTTCGAGCGATCAGCCAGTATTTGCTTGCTCATATTGAGGCTTTCGCCAAACTCGGGTTATACCAGATACCGTCTGCCGCAATGAGCGTATCAGCCTGTTTCGGCCCCCAGCTTCCGGACTTGTATGGGTGAGCAGGACGGTGCGCTTCAAGGATCGGATCGACCACAGCCCAGGCGGCCTCTACTGCATCCTCGCGGGTGAAGAGCGCGCCGTTGCCCGCCATGGCGTCTGCCAGAAGCCGTTCGTAGGGGGCTTCTTCGCCTGGCTGTTCATCCAGCAGATAGAGTTCGCGCTGGTCGCCGACGAACTCCTTGCCTGCGCGCTTGACGCGCGCGGCAAGGGCAACGGCCGAGTTGGGAGAGAGCCTGAAGCGCAGGTAATTCGCGCACCCGGAAACCGGCGCCGAATCGTCGAACAGCCGTTGGGGTGGGGGTTTTAGCGCCACCAGGACCTCGGCCGCTGTTGCCGCCAGGCATTTTCCGGAACGCAGGTACCAGGGCACCCCCTCCCAGCGCCAAGAGTCGATGAACAGCCGCAGGGCGCAGAACGTCTCGACGTCCGAATCTTTTGCCACGCCCGCCTCTTTCCGGTAGCCGTCATACTGCCCCCGCACCATATCAATCGGCTGCAGGGGGCGCATGGCCTGAAACACCTTGGCCTTCTCGTTGTGGACGGCGCCATAGCCCTGATAAGCCGGGGGCTCCATGGCAAGCAGCGCGACGATCTGGAACAGATGATTCTGGATAACGTCGCGCAGGCAGCCGGCGCTTTCGTAAAATGCGCCCCTGCCCTTCACGCCGAAATCCTCGGCGAGGGTGATCTGCACGCTGGACACGAAATTGCGGTTCCAGATCGGTTCAAGGAAAGAATTGGCGAAACGGAAGTAGAGGATATTCATGATCGCCTCTTTCCCGAGATAGTGATCGATGCGGAAGATGGAATCTTCCGGAAACACCGACAGTGCGATGCGGTTGAGTTCCCGAGCCGAAGCCAGATCGCGCCCGAACGGTTTTTCGACGATGACGCGCGCCTGATCGGCCAGACCCGATGCGCCGAGACCTTTGATGACCGTCGCGAACAGCGCGGGCGGGATGGCAAGATAATGTGCCGGGCGCCTGGCAGAGATCAAGACCTGCCTGAGCGCTTTGAACGTATCCGGATCGTTGTAATCACCGCCCACATATTGGAGCAGGGAAAGAAGGCGTTCCAGGGCGGCCCGGTCATCGATCTTGCCGGCTTGCTCGATGCTGTCCGTCACTCGTCTGCGCAGTTGTGCAGGACTCCACTTCGAAGATGCAACGCCCACCACCGGTATGTCGAGTACTCCGCGCCTGGTCATCGCGTAGAGCGCAGGAAAAATCATCCTGTGGGCGAGGTCGCCAGTCACGCCGAAGATCACCAGAGCATCAGCCTGTGTCGTGCGGCTACCCATCTCAACACCTCTTTCTTCTCATTGTTCTGTGGTAGGCCAACGCGATAGCGTTAATCCACCCTATCCAAACCGCTTTCTTCTTGAAGACAGACTCCGGTTGGCATCGCAAGCGCGCGAGCGGCTTCGCTAACTTCGGCATCGCGCAGGGATTCATACACCTCGCCGTAAGCCAATCTCGCACGGAAAAAACTGCCAATGCATGTCACGCCGGAGGGTGTGGATGCCTTATGAAGCACTGGATGAAGATTTATCCCACATTACGTCGTGGTTTTCCTTTGCTGCGGCAGCAAGCAGCTTGATCAGCGGCAGCCCGCGATGAGCCATGCTCACCGCCGGCTCATCCGCATCCTTTTTCTCGACTGGCGGCACGGCTTTTTGCGCTTCGATTGCGGCTGTCAACTTACTCAACGCCACGGGAACATCTGCCGCAAGAATAGCGCCGGGTACGGTCGGGCTGTGCCCCATCATTTTCAGCATGGAAAGCGCGACATTCCCAAACATGGTGATGTCGGCATAGGCCTTGGTTGTAAATGTGACGAGCATGCACTCCTCCTGTTCAGACAACTTGCGACGGCCCCTTCCACCAGGATTCCCTACGCTGAATGTATTACGCAGATATCGTGCCAGGGCTTGCTGGATTTGATGAACACTTCATACAGTTGAGTATAGGATAGGCTATGGAATCCGCATCGATTCGCACCCTGGATTTTGATCCGCGGGGATAGTCTACTGTTATGTCAGCAAGATCGCCCCAGGCATTCTCCGGGTTAAATGCCTAAATAGACCGAGATATGACCGCGGAAATCACCGGCCCTCTCGATCCCGCCTCCGTCCACCACCCGTGCCAAGTCGAAGCTTAGGTTGAAGTCCCTCTCAATGTTCCAGCGAACCCCCGCGCCGACGCTGGCGATCGAAATCGGTTGGCTGGCTTCCCCGGCCAACGGGTTGTTGGTGGCTCTGCCGATATCATAGAAGAGCAGGCCGCGCACGTTACCCTTGCCTGGGACCAGGGTGCCCGCCAGGTTGGGCGAATAGAGTTCGAAGTTCCCGAAATAACCGGTATCTCGGACAATTTCGCGCTCCAGAAAGCCGCGCACGGCAGTCGCGCCTGCGATGCTGAACTGCTCACCGGGTACCAGGGCATCGGCGGTATACTGTGCGTTGAAGGCGGCACGGACTTGCCAGTTGCTCTCAAAGGCGTTCACCACGCTGGTGCCAAAACGAAGTATCCTGTATTGGGAAGATGCACCTTCCCCGCCGTTCGGACTCGGGCGCGCTGCAGTGAAATCACTCTGCTGTCCATTGGCAGCTCCGGGAATATTGTGCGACAAGGCAACATAAAAATCGGATATCCGCCCGGGCCTTGCCCAATTGCCACTGTATGCCATACTGATGGGCATCACGGTGATATTGACCGCGGCCGGCCCGCAGCCGGCCGCGCCGAAATTGCCGAGCGTGCAGTCGTTCACGTAGGCGCGATAATCGAGACCGTAGACAATCCGGTGCGAATACTCGCCCAGCCGCTCCAGCAACTGGTTATAGCGCATCGCGTAAACCGCGCCTTTGCCGGAGAAGGTAAGCGGCCCGGCGACAGTTTGCGCGGTGCCGGCGCTGACATCCGAGTTGGCGACGATGAAATCCATGGAATCGCCCCGCGAATACAGCGGCATACGATAGCTTCCGCTGTAGAGGCTGACCTGGCTCTCATTCCCGGGCGAGGTGACGTAGTTAAATGTGCCAACGTCGTCGCGGTTGAACAGGTTGGCGTGCTGCACGCCGACCCCGAGCCGGAAGTCGCCCGTCTGCGGGTTGCCGGTATTGTCAAAGGTCAGAAAAGTCTTGAGCGGACGTACGTCGATGACGTCGACAGTGGCGTCCACCACGTCTGATTTCTCGCCGGGGTGCAACACGACGTCCACCTGCTTGGCCGGATTCTCGTTGGCCAGTTGTGCGTTCGCCGAAATATCCCCTGCTCTGGGCGAAACGCCCTCCTTGAGCGCCGGCAGGCTGGCGCGGATGTTCGAGTCATCAAAAAAGCGGTTGCCTGCAATGGTGACCTTGCCGATCCGTCCTTCGATGACCTGCAGCGTGACCACGCCGCGATCGAGTTCCTGCTCCGGTGCGACCACCCAGACCACACTGAAACCTGCAGCACGATAGCGCTGCCTGAGGGCCTCGATCGCGCGCCGCACGTCGCCATAGTCGCGCCGCTTTCCGGTGAACGGCTTGAGCACTGCTGCAATCTCATCGGGCTTGAGCAGTGTGTTGCCCTCGATTCTGAAACGATCAATATCGAAGTGCTCGGTCTGTGTCTGTGCAAATGAAATCGCTGAGGTAAGCAGCAGCACCAGCGCAAGCCCCATGCAGCGAATCATGGACGGCATATCTTCTCCCTTTTGTGACCCTCGATAAATTCTGCACAAAAACTCATTTTTTATTGACCTTCTCGCGTTGCTGCGGGAATGACCAAGTTTCACAAAACCCTCCTCCAAAAACCGAATCGCAACTATTCAAGCGTCGGCTCAAGCGTGAGTTCAAATCGTTCGTCCCCCTCATTACGTCGAATCCGGGATCTGCATTGTTGGGATTCAAGGAGATATGCCAAAAATTACCCGGACGGTAATAGGCCATGTCATTAATTACTCCAGCAAAAATGACCTGCTCTGCGTTGAAACCCAAAACTGGCTCCGCAGCAGCACCTGTGATGATGAGAGTGCTTGGCGTGAAGCCGAGGGTGTAGTTGCCGTTGGCCGCAAGGTTGCCCTGGGTGATGGCGTATGGTCCGCCCAATGCACTCTCGCCCGGGGTGCGCGTGAGCGAGCCCGAGAGTACGCTACTTGCGCTGTCGGCGATGCCGAGCGCCGGATTGTTCACCAGCCCTGTTACGCTATAGGTCAATGCCGGGTCGTTCGTGCCGTAGATCTTGCTCTGGGCATTCGCGGCGACATTAAGCGGCGCTGGTGTGATGGCGAGCGCGTTGCCGATAAAGGTGCTCAGAGTGTAGTTACTGTTGGCAACCAAAGTGCCCTGGGTGATGGCGTATGGCCCGCCCAGGACGGTCTCGCCACTCGCGCGCGCGAGCGAGCCCGAAAGTACGCTACTTGCGCTGTCGGCGATGCCGAGCGCCGGATTGTTTATCAGGCCCGTAACGCTAAAGGTCAATGCCGGGTCGTTCGTGCCGTAGATCTTGCTTTGGGCATTTGCGGCGACATTAAGCGGCGCCGGAGTGATGGCGAGCGTGTTGCCGATGAAGGTGCTCAGAGTGTAGTTACTGTTGGCAACCAAAGTGCCTTGGGTGATGGCGTATGGCCCGCCCAGAACGGTTTCACCTGGGGCACGCGTGAGCGCGCCCGAGAGCGCAGTGCTTGCGGTGTCCATGACGCCGAGCAGAGGATCGTTTACCAGCCCCGTAACGCTAAAGGTCAATGCCGGATCACTCGTGCCGTAAACCTTACTCTTGGGGTCAGCGGTAATTGTCAGTGATGCGGGAGTCACGCTCAGTTTGCCGTCGACGTAAGTGATGGTGTAGTTTGCTGCGTTGAAGGTGCCGCCGGTGGCGGCACTTGCCGTGATGGCGTAGGGGCCGCCCGAAACGCCTGCCGTCGCCTCAGCGCCAGCGCTGGCCAGGGTTACGCTGCCAACCGTTTCCCCGTTCTTCAGTCCGGTGCTGCTGAATTCTGTGCCGGTGAAGCTCAGCGTATCGCCATAGATCTTGCTGGTGCTGTTCGCCGCGATCCCGAGCGGCGCCGGGGTCACCCCCAGGGTGCCATCAACATAAGTAATGGTGTAGTTGGAGGAACTCTGCCCCGACGGGGCAATGGCGTAGTTGCCCACGCTGGAGGTCATCACCGCCGGGGTGGTCAACGCCAGCGTACCTGTCAGCGCCGCAGGCGTCTCGCCGTTCTTGAAGCCGGAGTACGTGGCGTTGAATGCCGGATTCGCATCTCCGTACAGGCGCGTCGCGCTGTTCGCCGCAATTCCGAGCGGGGCAGGAGTCACCCTCAGGGCGCCGTCGACGTAAGTGATGGCGTAGTTGGAGGAACTCTGCCCCGACGGGGTAATGGCGTAGCTGCCCACATTGGAGGTCGTCACCGCCGGGGTGGTCAACGCCAGCGTACCCGTCAGCGCCGCAGGCGTCTCGCCGTTCTTGAAGCCGGAGTACGTGGCGCTGAATGCCGGATTCGCATCCCCGTACAGGCGCGTCGCGCTGTTCGCCGAAATGCCCAGTGGCGCGGGGGTCACACCCAGGATGCCGTTGACATAAGTAATGGTGTAGTTGGGTGAACTCTGGCCAGACGGAATGATGGTGTAATTACCTACGATAACAGCCCCCTGCGAACTGCCACCGTAGATCAATGTCCCAGTCAGGGAAGCGGGAGTGTCCCCGGCCCTAAAGCCGGTGTAGGTCACGCCGTTACCTCCGCTATAGGGCAGGCCATCATAGATCTTGGTCGCAGAGTTCGCCGCAATACCCAGCAGTCCCGCCGGGATCACGCCCAAGGTCCCATCGACATAGCTAATGGCGTAGTTTGTTGCGTTGAAGGTGCCGCCGGTGGCGGCTCCGGCCGTGATGGGGTATGGACTGCCGGAAACGCCTGCCGTCGCTTCAGCGCCAGCGCTGGCCAGGGTTACGCGGCCAACCGTTTCCCCGTTCTTCAGTCCGGTGCTGCTGAATTCGGTGCCGGTAAAGCTCAGCGTGTCGCCATAGATCTTGCTGGTGCTGTTCGCCGCGATCCCGAGCGGCGCCGGGGTCACACCCAGGGTGCCGTTAACATAAGTGATGGTGTAGTTTGTTGCGTTGAAGGTGCCGCCGGTGGCGGCACTTGCCGTGATGGCGTAGGGGCCGCCCGAAACGCCTGCCGTCGCCTCAGCGCCAGCGCTGGCCAGGGTTACGCTGCCAACCGTTTCCCCGTTCTTCAGTCCGGTGCTGCTGAATTCTGTGCCGGTGAAGCTCAGCGTATCGCCATAGATCTTGCTGGTGCTGTTCGCCGCGATCCCGAGCGGCGCCGGGGTCACCCCCAGGGTGCCATCAACATAAGTAATGGTGTAGTTGGAGGAACTCTGCCCCGACGGGGCAATGGCGTAGTTGCCCACGCTGGAGGTCATCACCGCCGGGGTGGTCAACGCCAGCGTACCTGTCAGCGCCGCAGGCGTCTCGCCGTTCTTGAAGCCGGAGTACGTGGCGTTGAATGCCGGATTCGCATCTCCGTACAGGCGCGTCGCGCTGTTCGCCGCAATTCCGAGCGGGGCAGGAGTCACCCTCAGGGCGCCGTCGACGTAAGTGATGGCGTAGTTGGAGGAACTCTGCCCCGACGGGGTAATGGCGTAGCTGCCCACATTGGAGGTCGTCACCGCCGGGGTGGTCAACGCCAGCGTACCCGTCAGCGCCGCAGGCGTCTCGCCGTTCTTGAAGCCGGAGTACGTGGCGCTGAATGCCGGGTTCGCATCCCCGTACAGGCGCGTCGCGCTGTTCGCCGAAATCCCGAGCGGCGCCGGCGTGATGTCGGCCGTAGTCGTGGCGGTGGTGTTGACCGTATAGTTGCCTGCATCAGCGCCAGTAAGACTCAGACCCGAACCCGTCACCGTCTTGCCGGCGGCTGCGTTCTTGTCGCTGAAAGTGGCCGTGCCGCCGCTGTAGGTGACCGTGTCACCGACAATCGCGCCGCTCAACGTGCGGGTCAGGATCGTCGCCGAATTGTTGGCGTCGTACACCTTGTTGGCTGCCGTGATGCTGCCCGTGATCGCGAGCGGCGTGATATCGGCCGTAGTCGTGGCGGTGGCGTTGACCGTATAGTTGCCCGCATCCGCGCCGGTGAGAGCAAGGCCGGTACCGGTCACCGTCTTGCCGACGGCTGCGTTCTTGTCGCTGAAAGTGGCCGTGCCGCCGCTGTAGGTGACAGCATCCGTCAGTAGCACGCCCGAGAGAGTGCGCCCGGTGATCGTCGCAGCGTCGGTCGCATCGTACACCTTGTTGGCTGCCGTGATGCTGCCCGTGATAGCAAGCGGCGTGATGGTGCCCGCTGCGCTGTTCGTGGTGACGCTGTAGTTGCCGCCCGCGTTGCCGTCAGTGAGCGTGTAGCCGCCATTGACGTTCAGGGTGCTGAGGTTCGTGCCCAGCACGTTCTTGCTGGCATACGCCTGGCTCAGGCCGGTAAGTGTGTCGCCTGCTTGCAGGCCGCTGTAGGTCACTACGCCAGTCGAGCTGGTGGTGCCGTTATACACGCGGCTGTCGGTAACCGCGTTGATCGCGAGCGGGGCCGGCGTGATATCGGCCGTAGTCGTGGCGGTGGTGTTGACCGTATAGTTGCCCGCATCCGCGCCAGTAAGACTCAGACCCGAACCCGTCACCGTCTTGCCGACGGCTGCGTTCTTGTCGCTGAAAGTGGCCGTGCCGCCGCTGTAGGTGACCGTGTCACCGACAATCGCGCCGCTCAACGTGCGGGTCAGGATCGTCGCCGAATTGTTGGCGTCGTACACCTTGTTGGCTGCCGTGATGCTGCCCG
>Ga0315298_1002354_pt1 | contig 32258 bp, 32 predicted proteins | sample WHS_1_MG_FD_203077 | JGI IMG/M metagenome (GOLD analysis project Ga0315298, IMG submission 203077) | Extremophilic microbial mat communities from Washburn Hot Springs, YNP, Wyoming, USA - WHS_1_MG | ecosystem: Environmental > Aquatic > Thermal springs > Hot (42-90C) | place: USA: Wyoming... | reverse complement strand
TGAAGAAGGTTCTCGCGGTCGGCCTTGTAGCTTTGCCAGGCCGTGTTGAATCGCGCGAGCCAGTCCTTCTCCTCCGCCGTCAACCGGGTCTTGCTGTATCTGTCCAGGTAGTCGAGCATGGCCTTCTCGTAGGTGGCGATCTTCTGCTCGGCCTCGGCAAGGCCGGTCTGGTCTGTTGCTATCAGGTGCTCCAGGACGCTTTCCTGCATCATCTGCAGGCTTTCGGCGGCCTGGTCCAGATCGGTGATGGGGACGAGCTGGTTGTCGTACATGTCGGATGCCAGCCCGCTGATCGTGGCCAGGTTGACAAGGGCGATGCCCCCCGCGATCGACATGAGCACCAGCACCGCCGCGAAGCCGACCAGCATCTTGACCCGTATCGTTGCCCGCATTGGAACCCCTCCACGACGTGGTAGTGTGCTGCTGGTGCAGTGCCAGGAAGCGCGCTGGCGGACGATGCCTGAAATCTTGGGCCGCGCGCGCGCGTTCGGCCAGCCAGCTCTCGGAGAGTCCCCCTGTTCGTGCACCAGGTTACTCTTAGGTTATCGGCGTGGTTCTGGATTCCTGAAGAGGCCGCGAGGTGCAACTAGGGAACCGGTGGTAGCTCCACGTCACGGCTCCCCGCCGCATCGGGGGCGTCACCGCCCGCCGCGACGGCTCTTCCCGCGCTGGCACCGGACAGTCCCGCTGCATCCATGGCCTTTGGTCCCAAGAAAAGGGACCGCTGGCCCGCGAAAAGGGGACTCAAGACCCTATTGAAGCAAACGCATCGACCCTAAACTCCCCCCTGCCTGCCAGTGATGCCGTCGATGTGCATCGGCAGGATCTTCAGGTGGCTGGAGGACCGGTTGTGATTCAGGCAGAAGCCATCAGACACAGAACCGAGAGATCCACGTCGGTAGTCCATGCCTTCCGACCTCATCAGAGCTTCGCGCGGATTCAGCTCTTTGTTGCTGATAGCCACGCCCTGTTCCGCCAGACGTTGAGACGCGCCCTGGAGGTGGACGGGAGCTTTCAGGTGGTCGGCGAGGCTTCGGACGGCAGGGAGGCGCTGGGCGCCATCGAGAGAATGAGGCCCGAGATCGCCCTGGTCGAAGCCGGGCTGCCCCTCCTCAACGGTCTGGAGATAGCCCATCGGGTGAAGAAGGCCGGAATCGGGACCAGGGTGGTGGTGCTGGCCTCGCGGAGCCAGGAGCCGATTCTGCTGAGGGTCCTCTTCTCTGGGGTGGCCGGCTGCCTGCTGAAGGACGCCGACTTCGACGAGCTGGTGCTTGCCCTGCGGAGGGTCCACTCGGGCCAATCCTATCTCACTCCCCGGCTGGAGATGTGGCCGATGAATCGACTGGCGCGGCGCAAGGACAAAGGCGACACGGCCTCGGTGCCGGATCTGCTCACCGACCGGGAGCGGGAGCTGCTCCAGCTGGTCGCCGAGGGCTACTCCAACCGGGAGATCGCCAGCCAACTCTGCCTGAGCGTCAAGACGGTCGAGGCCCACAAGTCCAACATCTGCTCCAAGCTCAATGTCCGGGGCGGTGTCGGTCTAGTAAGACATGCCATCTGCTCCGGCCTGGTTGCCCTTTGAGAGCCCGCCAATGATACGACTCACCCGCCTCGATGGATCAGAGCTGACCGTGAACTGCGAGCTGGTGGAGACGGTGGAGGCGACGCCTGACACCGTGATCTCCTTGGTCACCGGTCGCAAACTGGTGGTGAGAGAGAGCGTGGAGGAGGTGGCTGACCTGGTGGTGGCGTTCCGCAGGAGAGTCGGTGCGTGCCCATTCCTTCGGAACCATGCCCCGGCGACGTTACGGGTAGTAGCGTCCCGGGAAGACTCCGAACCCTGAGGTCGTCCAGTGAATGTCGCAACCGCGATGGGTCTGGTGATAGCCATTGGAGCGCTGACGATGTCGGTGCTGTTGGAAGGGGGTGAGCTGCAGGCTTTCGTGAACTTCCCCGCCATGCTGGTGGTCTTCGGTGGTACGGCGGGTGCCGCCCTGATCAGCTTTCCGACGGCGACGGTGGTCCAGTTTCCCCGACTGGTGCGGCAGGTGTTTCTCTTCCGCCCCACCCCGCCTTTGCTGGTGGCCCGCAAGCTGGTGAGTCTGGCTGAGAGGGCGAGGCGCGAGGGGCTCCTGGCCCTGGAGGAAGAGCTGTCGGGAATAGAGGACCCGATTCTGAGGCGGGGGGTGATCCTGGTGATCGACGGCACGGACCCGGAGCTGGTGAAGAGCGTCCTGCTGTCGGTCATGGCCGTCGAGCACCACGAGCACGAGAACCAGGTGTCGCTGCTGGAGGCCATGGGCGGCTATGCGCCTACCATGGGCATCATCGGTACGGTCATGGGGCTGGTCCATGTGCTGGGCAGCCTATCGGACCCCACCAAGCTGGGAAGCGCTATCGCGGTGGCCTTCATCGCCACCTTCTACGGGGTGGCTTCCGCCAATCTCCTATGGCTTCCCATGGCCTCCAAGCTGAGGAAGCAGGCCGAGACGCATCAGTATCTAGGCGAGATGATCCTGGAGGGCATCGCCTCGATCCAGTCGGGTGAGAACCCCAGGATACTGCAGGAGCGGTTGGAGCCCTACCTGCCGAAAGAGCACCATGGGCGGTCGTGGAAGGAGGAAGACAGCGATGCTGTCCCGGGCAGGCCTCAGGAGAAACCCGAGTTCAGTCAAGCGTGATAATCACGAGAGGTGGCTGCTGACCTACTCCGACCTCATCACCCTGCTGCTCGCCTTCTTCGTGATCATGTACGGGATCTCCAGCGCCGACGTCAAGAAGTTCTCTCGCCTGGCGGAGTCCATGCGCAAGGCTTTCAACGTGGATGTGCTGCAGGGAATGCCGGAGGTTTCCCTCATGGAGGACTCCACCGCCATGTCCTCGGTCGACATGGGCGGCGAGGGTATCGCCAGCGCCGAGGCCAGGGACCTGAGCGTTCTGTATGGCGAGCTGAGCGACTTCTTTCAGCAGGAGGGCTTTGCGGACAAGGTGGAGATCGGAGTCAGGCCCGATGGGATCGCCATCAGCATCTCGGGAAACATGCTGTTCGCGTCGGGGCGAGCCGAGCTGCGGCCGGACTCGATCCAGTTGCTGCATGCGCTGGGACGCGGCCTCTCGCGGTTGACCAACCTCATCCGGGTGGAGGGGCACACGGACGACGTTCCACCCGCGGGGACGGAGTTCCCGACCAACTGGGAGCTCTCGGGGGCCAGATCGGTGGCTGTGGTTCGGGAGCTGGCGGAGGAGGAGGGGATCGACCCACGGCGGCTCTCGGCGGTGGCCTACTCGCAGTATCGGCCAGTGGCCCCCAACGACTCCGCTCGATCTCGAGCCAAGAACCGGCGAACCGAGGTGCTGGTTCTCTACCCGGCCCCCACCCCGACCCCGCCGCGCCCCGCCGGGGTCCCCGACCGATAAAGACGTGGAGAAGAGCAGTGTTTCGACGAGTGGGTAAGTTCGCGCTGGTTGCCCTGGGGATAGTGCTGGTGGCGGCGGCCGGCGCCTTCTTCGCGGGTATTCCTCAGGCGGCCGGCTTGGCCGGTGCGCAACCCCCCGAGAAAGGGGATAATCCCGAACCACCCTCCCCGGGGCTCATGTACGTGCTCAAGGAGCGGGTGGTCAACCTGGCGGACCCGGGCGCGCGCCGGTATTTGAAGGTGTCCATGTCCATAGAGTTCTCGGGCACCGGCCAGGAGACGAAGGGGATGTCCGCCGAGGAGAGAGCCAAGAAGCAAGCGGAGTTCGAAAAGAGCATCGCCCCTCAGGCTCCTATTATCGACGATGCCATCATCTCTATCTTGACGGCCAAGAGCACAGCCGACGTCGCGTCGCCGGAAGGGAAGCAGCAGCTCAGGGTGGAGATCAAGGACGCCCTGAACAAGCTCCTGGGCTCCGGCCGGGTGAGCAACGTCTATTTCACTCAGTTCGTAATACAGTAGACGGGGATGTCACCAACCATGGATCCACTCGACGGGTCCCGAGCTCTCTCCCAAGCCGAAATAGATGCCCTGCTCAATGAGGTGGCTCATGGCAGCCTTGAGCCGGAGCCCTCCGCCGAGCAGCGGTGGAAGGATGTCAAGGCCTACGACTTCCGCAAACCCGACAAGCTATCCAAGGACCAGATGCGGACCTTGCAACTGCTGCACGAGTCCTTCGCCCGGCAGGCCAGCTCATCGTTGTCGGCCTACTTGAGAACCGCCGTGCAGCTCAACCTGATGTCCATAGAGCAGGGCATCTACGGGGAGTTCGTGGAGCAGATGACCTCGGACACCCTCATGCACATTCTCAGCATGGACCCGTTGCCCGGCAACATGTTGATCGGCATCGATATGACATCGTGCATGGCCGCTGTGGACCGGCTGCTAGGGGGACCGGGAATCGCTCCCGCCGAGGCCAGGGTGCCCACCGAGATCGAGCTGGCCCTGATGCAGACCGTGGTCGCCAACATGCTGAGGGCCCTCGCGGACGCCTGGAGCAAGGTGGTCAACCTGAAGCCGGCAGTCAGGGACGTGGTTCTGGATCCCCGGGTGCTTCAGGTGGCTCTCAAGGGTGATCCGGTGGTCGCCGTCACCTTTGAGCTGGGGATGTTTCAGCACGCCGGGGTTATCGCCTTCTGCCTTCCCCATTCGGTGCTGGAGCCGGCCCTCCCCAAGCTCACCGCGCAGATGTGGTTCGCCTCGGCCGGGCGGGGCGGGACCTCCCATGTGGCCGACCTTCGCCGGAATCTCGAGGGGATCGACGTGGAGCTGTCGGTGGAGCTGGGCAGCACCTGGGTCGCCCTGGGTGAGTTGGGGAAGCTCAGGGAAGGTGATGTCCTGTTGCTGGATACGGCCAGCGGCCAACCGCTGGATCTGTTGGTTGGCGGAAGGCGCAAGTTCCGTTGCAGGCCTGGGATGGTGGGGAACCGGATGGCGGCCCAGATCGTGGGCAGAGTGGAGGAGCTGGAACTGCTGGCGCAGTCCGGGCAGACCGTGGAGTCGTAGCATCTCGCGGAGGGCTGAGGCCCTGTTGCGAGTTGTCACGGAGGTAAGCTGGTGAACAAGGCTGACGATGCTGTGGTGGTGAACCCGGTGCAATTCGGCACTCTCGAGAACAGTAACGAGCAGAAGCGGCCGGGTGGTATCGAACTGTTGCTGGACGTGCAGTTGCGAGTCTCGGTGGAGCTGGGCAAGACCACCATGTCCATCCGCGAGGTGCTGGGGTTGGGACCCGGCTCCGTGGTGCAGCTCGACAAGATGGCCGGCGAGCCGGTGGACATCATGGCCAACGACAAGCTGATCGCTCGGGGCGAGGTGGTGGTGGTGGACGCCAACTTCGGCGTTCGTGTTACCGACATCGTCACCGTCGAGAAGAGACTGAACAGCCTGAGGTGAAGATGCCGGGAACCGAACTCCCCACCGACCTGCTCTGGGATGTGATATCGAAGACCGCCCTCGTCCTGGCTCTCCTCTACGGTACCCTGTGGGCCGTGCGCCGGCTCAACCGCGGTGTGGAGGGCACCCGCGGGGGACCCTCGATCCAGGTGATCCACAGCGCTCATCTGGGGCCAGGGAGGTCGGTACATCTTCTAGGGGTTGGGGATCGGGTCATCCTGGTGGGTGCTACCTCTCAGCAGATCTCGCTCTTGACGGAGATGGAGCAGGCCTGGGTTCAGGCCGCGCCCGAGGCGGTGCACACCGAGCGGGTGTCGACCTTCGAACGCTGCCTCCGCCAGGCAGTGGGCGCCGTGGAAGGTTTCCCTTCGCGTCTCACGGGGAGGCGGGGAGATGGCGGCAATGGGGAGCAGAACAGGGCAGGAGGCCGCGAATGAGTAAGAGGACTCCTGCTTGGGCCTGGGCTCTTGGGCGGATACTACTGCTGATCGCGCTCGTCGCCACAGCCCTGGTTCTGTCGGGCTGCTCCACGGCCTCCGATCCCGCCGGGACACCGAAGTTGAGCGTGGCCCTGGACGGCGCCCGAGGCGCGGTGGATATTGGGGTTGAGGGGTCCAACAACCCCAAGGACGTCAGCATGGCCATCCAGTTGGTGGCGCTGCTCACCGTCCTTTCCCTGGCTCCGGCGTTGCTGGTGATGGTGACCTCCTTCACCCGCATCGTGGTGGTCCTCGCCTTCATCCGGACGGCCCTTGGCGTCCCGCAGATGCCGCCCAACCAGGTGCTTCTGGGACTGGGGCTGTTTCTGACGCTCTTCGTCATGATGCCGACCATCGACGCCGTGAATCGCGATGCTCTCCAGCCGTACGTGCAGGGCCAGATATCTCAGGATGTTGCCTTGGAGCGGGCCAGCCGGCCCCTCCGAGAGTTCATGCTCCGACAGACGAGGGAGAAGGATCTGGCGCTGTTTGTTCAACTGAACCATCAGGAGCGTCCCAACAGCCCGGACGATGTGCCGACCTATGTCCTGATACCGGCCTTTGTCATCAGCGAGCTGAAGACCGCCTTTCAGATGGGGTTCGTCATCTTCATACCCTTCTTGATCATCGACATGGTCATATCCAGCGCGCTCATGTCCATGGGCATGATGATGCTTCCACCCGCCATGATCTCTTTGCCCTTCAAGATCCTGCTGTTCGTGATGGTGGACGGCTGGTATCTGGTCATCGGCTCGCTGATGAAGAGCTTCGCGTAGGAGGCTTGCATGAACCAGAGTGTGATCCTGCAGTTGGCCAGGGACGCCCTGACGGTGGCCCTGATGGTGGGTGCTCCCATCATGGCCGTGAGCCTGGTGGTGGGCATCCTGGTGAGCGTCTTCCAGGCGGTAACCCAGATACAGGAGATGACCTTGAGCTTCGTGCCGAAGATTCTGGCCGTCTCGCTGGCGGTTCTGGTCTTTGGTCCCTGGATGCTGAACACCCTGGTCGCCTACACGGCAAACCTGCTGATCGCACTGCCGGATCTGGCTCGATAGGGGGAGAGAGGTGGTTCTAAGCATCTCCGCAACCCACTGGTACAGCTTTCTGCTGGTGCTGGTGCGAGTTGCTGCTATGGTGATGGTGGCGCCGGTGCTGGGAGCCAGGCCGGTTCCAGCGCAAGCGAAGATCGGCCTCTCGGTTCTGCTCGCGATCGTTATAGCTCCGCTCCAGGGGAGCGCCGTCACTCCACCAGCGAACTGGCTGGCTGGATTCACAGACGTTGCTGGAGAGGTGGTGGTGGGACTGCTGCTGGGTTTCGCCGCGACGGTGGTGTTCTCGGCGGTTCGGATGGCGGCTCATCTGATAGGGGTCCAGATCGGCTTCGGCTTCGCCAACACCCTGGATCCCCTGTCCACCGATGCCGCCAGCTTCCTGGACTCCTTCTACAATCTGCTGGCCGTGGTCGTCTTCTTGAACCTGGGAGGTCATCACGCCCTGATCGCGGGCCTGGCCAACAGCTTCGAGCTGGTACCCCTGAGGGGGTACCAGCCGGAACCGATTGTCGCCGATAGGCTCGTCCTGCTGGCCACCGGGGCGCTCTCCACCGCCACGCGGCTGGCGATGCCGGTGTTGGGCACCATGCTGCTGACCGATGCCGCCATGGCGCTGGTGATCCGTACCATCCCGCAGATGAACATCTTCGCGGTCGGTCTTCCCATCAAGATGATGATAGGGATGTTCGCCATGGCAGCCATGATGCCCATGGCAGGTGTGGGTTTCGCCGACCTGACTAGGACCACCGCCGCGGCGGTGAACGGATTGGTGCGATAGGCCGATGGCTGGAGATAACAGGACCGAGGCTCCGACCCCAAGGAGGCGCGAAGAGGCCCGTAAGAAGGGCCAGGTGGCGCGCAGCGCCGAGGTCACCTCGGTGGCCGTGCTGTTCGCGGGGCTGGCAGCCCTGGGCTACACGGGCGGGGACTTCATCGTTCGCTATCGCGCTGTGGCCGTGGAGGCCTTTCGACAGGTAGGCACCCGAGAGCCGAACTCGGAGGCCGTGCTGACTCTTGCCGGCTCCATGCTTTGGTCGGCGGTCGTGGGGATTGCGCCCCTGGTGATCGCCTGCTTGATCGCCGGCACCGCCTCGAGTCTGGTGCAAGTCGGGCCGATGCTGAGCCTCCAGCCGTTGAGACCGGACGTGAGCAGGATTAACCCGCTGAAGGGCCTGCAGCGGCTGTGGTCGCCTCGCTCGCTGGTGGAGCTGACCAAGGCCGTGGCCAAGGTCACGGTCACGGGGTTCGTCGCCTACCAGGTGATCAAGGAACAGCTCCCGACGATCGTGGGGCTGCAGGCGTCATCCCCCGAAGGGGCCCTGGCCGCGGTGGCCGGCCTGGTAATGGATATCGGCGTGAAGTGCGGGCTTGCCCTGGCGGCCATGGCCGGTGCGGACTACCTGTACCAGCGCAGGTCCTACGAGACGAGCCTCAGGATGTCGCGAGAAGAGCTGAAAGAGGAGATGCGGGGGAGCGAGGGCGATCCCCACCTCAAGGGGAAGCTGCGGCAGGTGGCCCGCCAGTTGGCGAAGCGAAGGATGATGCACAGCGTTCCCCACGCCGATGTGGTGGTCACCAACCCTACTCATTTTGCCGTCGCCATCGAGTACAAGGCCGAGAAGATGCCGGCCCCCGTGGTGACGGCCAAAGGCCAGATGTTGTTAGCGGAGCAGATCAAGCGGATTGCCGCGGAGCACGGCGTGCCGGTGGTGGAGAACCCTCCAGTGGCCCGGGCGCTCTACCGTTCGGTGGAGATAGGGGACGCCATCCCGCCGGCCCTGTACCAGGCGGTGGCAGAGGTTCTGGCCTTCGTCTATCGGATGCGCGACCGCGCCAGTGCTTCAGGGTAGCCGGTTGGCGGGCACTGTGTCATGGAAAGCGATGCTGGGGAGAGACTGGATTGTTAGCAGTGGCGCATTCGCTGGTTATCGAGGGGTGGTTGTAGGATGGGAGTAAACGCTGCTTCGGTGAAACCATCCAGGAGCCTGGGCCGCGTAGCCGGCCAGAGCGATGTGATGCTGGCGGTGGCGGTCGTCGGCATCGTGGCGATGATGGTGATCCCGCTCCCTCCGGGGCTGCTGGACATCCTGCAGGTGGTGAACATCGCCACGGCTCTCCTCATACTGCTGGTGTCGATGTACATACTGGAACCCCTGCAGTTCTCGGTGTTCCCATCGCTACTCCTGATCACCACGCTGTTCCGTCTGGCCCTCAACGTCTCGGCCACCAGGCTCATCCTGCTCAATGGGGGGGCGGGGAAGGTCATCGACGCCTTTGGCAGCTTCGTTGTCGGCGGCAACTATGTGGTTGGCGTCGTGGTGTTCTTGATCCTGGTGGTGATCCAGTTCGTTGTGATCACCAACGGCGCGGGCCGCGTCGCCGAGGTGGCGGCCCGATTCACCCTGGACGCGATGCCGGGCAAGCAGATGAGCATCGATGCGGACCTGAACGCGGGGCTCATCACCGACAGCGAGGCCAGGAGGCGAAGGCGGGCGATCGAGCTGGAGGCCGACTTCTACGGTGCCATGGACGGCGCCTCCAAGTTCGTCAAGGGCGATGCCATCGCCGGGATCATCATCATTCTGATCAACATTATCGGAGGCTTCGTCATCGGAGTCCTGCAGCGGGGGCTGGGTCTAGCGGATGCCGTGCAGACCTACACCTTGCTCACCGTGGGGGACGGATTGGTGACCCAGATCCCTGCGCTGCTGATCTCCACCGCCACCGGCATAGTAGTGACGAGGACGGCATCGGAGTCGGACCTGGGAAGCGAGATAGCGTCACAGATGCTGGCGAAGCCGAGGGCACTGGGCATAGTCGCGGGCATAATGGCGGGTTTCGCCTTGGTGCCGGCGCTTCCGAAGCTGCCGTTCCTCGCGGCGGCCGCCATGATAGGTGCGCTGGCCTGGGCGACTCGTCTCGGTGGCGGGCGGGCGGAGGAAGAGGTGGCCCAGGAGGCAACGGCTGAACCCGCCGAGCCCACTCCCGCGGCTCTCCTGCAGGTGGATCCCATGGAGGTGGAGATCGGATACGGGCTCATCCCCCTGGTGGAGAAGAAGAGCGGCGGACTGCTGGATCGCATTACGGCCATTCGGCGGCAGGTGGCCCAGGAGCTAGGCATCGTGGTCCCCACGGTCCGCATCAGGGACAACCTCCAGTTGGGGCCAAACGTGTACGTTGTCAAGCTGCGCGGCGTGGAGATCGGGCGGGGCGAGCTGATGACGAACCGCTACCTGGCGCTGGGTATGGGCTGGGAGGAAACCGCTCTGGAGGGGATAAAGGCGACCGATCCGGCCTTCGGGCTTCCCTCTATCTGGATCGTCGAGGCCGACCGAGAGAAGGCCGAGGCCATGGGGTTCACCGTGGTGGACGCATCCTCGGTCTTCAGTACCCACTTCACGGAGCTGGTCAAGACCTTCGCTCCTTTGATCCTGGGGCGCCAGGACCTGCAGGTGCTGCTGGATGGTGTCAAGGCCACCCATCCCGCGGTGGTCGAGGACCTGATCCCCGGTGTGCTCACGGCGGGGGAGATTCACAGGGTGCTTCAGAATCTGCTGCACGAGAGGGTATCCATTCGCAACCTGAGCACCATTCTCGAGGTCCTTGCCGTTGAAGGCCGGGCCAGCAGGGATCCTGATGTGTTGAGCGAGCAGGTGCGGCGTGCCCTGGGCAGGGAGATCTGCTCTCCTCTTCGGGAGCCCGATGGGGCGTTGCACCTGATCACCCTGGGACCGGAAGCCGAGCAGATCATCGCCAACGGGGCCCAGGGCCCGGACCGATCGGCGATAGTGGCACTGGAACCGGGCATAGCTCACAAGATGCTGCAGCAGTTGAGCCGGGAGATCCAGAGGGTGTCGGAGGCAGGCCATCTGCCCATCATCCTGTGCTCCGCTCGGGCGAGGCTCCTGTTCAAGAGGCTCACCGAGCGGTCGATGCCCAATCTCGCGGTGCTCTCTTTCGCCGAGATCCCGCCGGACTTCAAGGTGATCTGCGAGGCCACGGTGTCTCTCGGCAAGGAAACTCAGGAGTAAGCAGTCCAATACCCTCTGGCGGTGGCGGTTGCTGCGGCTAGGGGGCATCAAGTAACGGAGCTAGCCATGACAAACGCGGTGCTCGCGATGTTCCTGTATCTTGGTCTTTCGGCCTTCTTTGGTGTGATTTCGGTGGCCATCCTGAGTGGCGCATCGATAACCACGGCGGTGGCCAGAGGAGCCGTGGCCATGGCACTCTTCGCAGCTCTCGGGTGCGTCGCCGGGCTGGCAACCCACGTAAGGAGCAAATCGGAAGATGCCAACGGCTAGCGAGAGCCGCGAGGCTTTTCCGGTGCAGGCGGTGGAACCCGAATCGTCAAAGGGGGGAGGTGATAGGGTGGCATCAGTTGTGGCGATGGAGGAGCTGTGGCAGGCGCACCGCGTTGGCGGCGACCCCTCGGCAAGGGAGGCGTTGATCCTGCAGTACGTGCCTTTCGTCAAGTACTTGGCCGGGCGGCTCTCGGTGGCTCTGCATCCGGTTCTCGATCTGGAGGACCTAGTAAGCGCCGGAATCATGGGCTTGATCAAAGCGGTCGAACACTTCGACCCCTCTCGAGGGGCACCCTTCGAGAGCTACGCGTCCACCCGGATCCGGGGTGCCATACTCGACCACATTCGCTCTCTCGACGTAATCTCCAGGAAGGCCAGACAGAGAGCGCGAGAGATCGAGAAGACCATGGCGAGCCTTCAGTCTGAGCTGGGACGTCTACCTACCGACGATGAACTGGCGGAGCAGATGGGGCTGGACTTGGAGACATACTGCAAGTCCCTTGCTCAGTCTGCACCTGCCGTCGCTTCCCTCGACTGGTTGGTGTCCAGGGAGGACAGCGAGGAGTCCAACCTGCTGTCGACGCTGGTGGATACAGAGAGCCCGGACCCTGTGTCCGTCGCCGAGAGACGCGGCCTGTTGGATGCCCTGGCCGAGGCGATCTCTAACCTGGACGAACGAGATAGGCTGATCCTAGCGCTCTACTACAAGGAGGAGCTGACCATGAAGGAGATCAGCCAGGTGATGGGAGTCTCGGAGTCCCGGGTGTGCCAGCTCCACGCTCGGGCTCTGCTGAGACTCAGGGCTCAGCTTTCCCGCTGGGAGGGCTCGGAGGAGAATCCGGTTCCAGCGCGGCAGCCTTCGGGAGGTCAGAGGTGATAAGAGGGGTGCAGTCGTCGGCGGAAACCATGAGAGCCATGATAACCAGGCAGGAGGTTGTAGCGCGCAATCTGGCCAACTTGCTGACCCCGGGCTACAAGCAGGAGACGGCTTTGCTCAAGGGGTTCGCGGTGCCGGTGTCTCGCCTAGAGAGCCGGGTTGGAGTCGAGGGAGTGAGGGCAGCCCTGTCCGCCAGGTCGGCCATTGGGGATGTCGGTGTCGGAACTGGGATCGATGGGATATCGGTCGATTTCAGACAGGGGCCTTTGCAGGAAACAGGGCGGCCGCTGGATGTGGCGCTGGTAGGCGACGGTTTTCTTCGGGTTAGGACTCCCGAGGGCGAGTTCTTGTCGCGAGGGGGACCGCTGCGGCTGGACGCCGACCGGCGCCTCGTGACGGAGGATGGTTATCCGGTGCTCGGGCCAACGGGCGACGTGACGCTCCCGGATGGCGTCGTCTCCGTGGAGAGGGACGGCACCATCCTGGTGGACAGGCAGCCGGTCGCGACGATCTCCGTGGTGGAGTACCCACCTGGAACCCGGGTGGCGAAGGTTGGTGATGGCCTTTTCACACCCGAGGACCCGCTCTCCGCCCAACAGGTGGCCAATCCACTCACCCAGGTGAGGGGTGGCTACCTGGAGGCCTCCAACGTGGACGAGACCGCGGCCATGACGGAGTTGGTGCAGTCGCTTCGGGCGTACCAGGCCAGCCAGCGGATGCTGCAGGCGCAGGATGATCTGCTGGGGAAGGCCATCAATGAAGTGGGAAGAGTCTAAAGTGAGTGCTGGGCTCAAGATCCGAGCCCGTGTGCCGAATATATAATAGTGCTGGTTCAGATCTTCCAGGCGACCCTCGGAGGTGAAGAGAAATGAATGTCTTCAACAACGGGATACAAGCGGATGGAATCCGGGATGCGCGCCACGTCCAGTCCGCCGATTCGGCGCGGCGAAAGCCTCGGTCGAGTGAGCCGCACCGGCAGACGGCCGACGACGCGACCATCTCCGAGGAGGCGCTGATGCTGCAGAAGGCAAGGCAGGCCGTCTCCGACTGCCCCGACGTTCGTGGAGAGAAGGTGGCTGCTCTGCGTATCGCCGTCGAGAAGGGGATTTACCGTCCTTCGCCTGTCGAGATCGCCAGGGCGATGCTGGGCCATCATAAGGAGTCGAAATGAGTGCCTTGACGACGCGGAGCCGGCCAGGCCAGGGGCGAGCGACTCTGGTGGAGGAGTTGATGGCGATCATGCTCCGTCAGGAGTCGCTGTGCCACACCCTGTTGGAGCTATCCGCACGGGAACGGGTGGCGGTGCTGAGTAACAACGTGGACGATCTGGAGCGCACGACCAGGGAGAAGCGCTCGGTGCTCCAGGCGCTGGAATGGCAGGAGTCGGCCCGACAGGGCGCTGCCGAGAGGTTGGCCGAGGATCTGGGACTCCAGAGTGATGCCGCCCTGGTGGAGATAGCCCAGCGGCTGGGGTTGGAAGATGCCCAGGGGCTGCTGGAGGTCCGGGCCCGATTGATGATCCTGACCGGCAAGCTGAGGGAGTCGAATGAGGACAACATCTCTTTGCTGCAGAGAACCCTGACATCTCTGAGGGGCTCGCTACGGCGGCTGCGGCAATCCCTGGAGCCGGTAGAGGCGTACAGCAGCAACGGCCGGCCTGTGTTGGCGGGGATCGGCAGCGGCAGGGCCGCCCTGGACCTTCATGCATAGGCGGATAGATAGTGAGGAGTTGGGATGACCTCCACGTTCTTCGGCCTAAACATAGCCCTCCAAGGGCTGATGGCCCAGCGAATGGCGCTGGACGTATCGGCCCACAATGTGGCCAATGCCAACACCGACGGCTATTCTCGCCAAGAGGCGTTGATGCAGGCGACGCCGCCCTTCACGGTTCCGACTGCCAACAGGCTCGTGGAAGCGGGACAACTGGGGACTGGCGTCCAGGTGAGCCAGGTGCGACGGCTGCGCGACGACTTCTTGGACTACCAGATCCGGGGCCAGCTCAGCGCCCTGGGAGGCTGGCAGACGTTGCAGGATACCCTCTCCCAGATCGAGGCGTTGGTGAACGAGCCTTCTGATACGGGGCTGGCCGTCGCTTTGAGCAATATGTGGGCGGCATGGCAGGACCTCAGCGCTAACCCCGACAGCTACGCCGCGAGAGCCGTGGTGGTTCAAAGCTCCAGCGTCCTGGCGGATGCTCTTAGGACCGGATCGGCGCAACTGAGCCAGCTGCGGGACCAGGTGGGGCAGGCCATCACCATGAAGGTGTCCGACATGAACACGTGGCTTCAGCAGATTGCTTCCCTGAACGACCAGATAGTCAAGGTGCAGGCGGCCGGGGATCAGCCCAACGATCTGAGGGATCAACGCGATCTCTTGCTGGACCGACTGGCCCAGGCGGCGCGCATCACCTACCAGGAGCAAGCCGATGGTTCGGTGAAGGTGTGGCTGGGAAGCGATAGCGGCAACACCGACGCCCTCCTGGTGGAGGGGAGCCGATCCTACCCCCTGGGGGACAGCAGTGGTGCCTTGACGTCAACACAGGAGTCGCTGGTGGAGGATGGTGAGCTGAAGGCCCTTCTGGATTGTCGGGATGGGGCGCTCGATCCCGCCGCTGCCGGCAGCCTGGCCTATCGCTGGAACGCGCTGGCCGCGACCCTGATCCAGGAAGTGAACAGTCGCCACACCCCCGACGGGAGCATCCCGTTCTTCACTGGATCCGGCGCGTCAGATATCGCGGTGAACCCAGACCTGGTGGCCGATCCCAGCCAGGTCCAAGCGGGAACCGGGGGGCCCGGGGACGGGAGCACAGCTCTGGGCATCGCGCGGTTGGCCACCACCCCGGTGAGCATCGATGGCCAGATGACGACGCTGGGGGAATGGTACAATGCCCTCGTGACGAGGCTGGGCACCGATATAGAGCAGGCGAAGGCCATGACGGCCAACCAGCAGTCGCTGGTGAACCATCTGAAGACGAACCGGGAAGCCCTGTCCGGCGTATCGTTGGACGAGGAGGCCGCCAACATGGTCCGATATGAGCGGGCGTATCAGGCTTCGGCCCGGGTGATGACCGCGATGGATGAGATGCTGGATCGAATCATCAACGGCATGGGGGTTGTGGGCCGGTAGTCTCTGGTGGGCATATGTGCAGACGTGGTTACTGATCCCTGCACGGATTGCTAAAGCAGGGATCCAGGGGGCGCAGCCCCTTGGCGGGCGTGAACGTGCCCGAGGGCACGTTCACGGAGGTGTTCCCAAGGATAGCCGTCGATGCTGTGATCAGTAGGAGCGAGAGCATGCGGATAACGCAGCGGATGACAATGGACAACGTACAGAGGAATCTCGCCGCCGGGCCGGAGGCGCTGGCCGCCCTGCAGGACCAGATCGCGTCCGGTAAGAGACTGCACAGGGCTTCCGATGACCCTCGGGGGGTAAGCACGGCGCTTAGCTTGGAAGCTCTGTCGCGGCAGAATGATCAGTACCTGCGTAACATCGATTCCGCGAAGAGCTGGCTCGACGCCACCGGCTCGGCATTGGATCGACTGGGCTCATTGCTCTCGAATGCCCGCGACCTGGCGGTGCGCGGTGCTACCGAAACCTTGGGCGTCGACGAACGGAAGGCGCTGGGCAAGCAGATGGATGGCCTGCTGAGCGAGGCGCTGAGCGTGGTGAACTCAACCCTCGACGGTAAGTATCTCTTCGCGGGCTTTGCCACCGACTCGGCGCCCTTCGCGGCGGATGGGAGCTTCACCCAGGCGCCCTCGGGTCCGGTGGGCGACATGAAGCGGGAGATCAGGTCCGGCGTCGAGGTGGTGATCAACCTGCGCGGGAACTGCCTGGTGGACGGCCAAATGCCGTTGCAGCGAGCGCTTACCACCCTTATCGCGCTGAGAGATGATCTTAACGCGGGGAACAGTGTATCCGCAGGCAGCCTTCAGGACCTGGATAGCTGCAGCAGCGGCGTGGTGGCACTCCAGGGGGAGGTGGGGGCGATGTCGAGCCGACTGGAGGCCACCGAGAAATCGCTGAACGATGAGCAGGTTTCCGTCGCTGCCAGGCTTTCCAAAGTGATGGACACCGACATGGCCGAGGCGGTGACCCAACTGACGGCTCAAGAGACGGCCTACCAGACGGCTCTGGAGGCGGCCGCGCGTGTTCTTCAGCCCAGCCTCCTGGACTTTCTGCGGTAGTCGGCGCGGGGGTAGGAGGATCGATGAAGGTGTCGGTAGGGATCGCTCTCGGTGAGCGGGAGGAACTGATCCAGGTGGAAGAGGAGGACTTGATCAGCTTCCCCAGGGGTATCATCGGCTTCGAAGAGTTCGGCCGGTATGCCCTGTTCTCGCTGGAGCAGGGGCTCTACCTGCTTCAGACGGTGTCGGATCCCCATGTGGGGTTCGTGCTGTTAGACCCAACCGCGCTGGACCCGGACTATCCGTTGGCCTTTCCCGAGGAGGAGAAGGAGCCCCTGGGCTTGGGGAAGGACGAGCAACCCGTGCTGCTGTGCATCACCACCCTGTCCCAGGAGGGTGCCCCGGAGACGGTGAATCTTCGAGCCCCCATCGCCATCAACCCGGCTATCAGGGTCGGGACTCAGGTGGTGCTCCAAGATAGCGGGTACCCGACCAGGGGCCTGATATCCCGATTTGCCGGGAGAGGCGGAGGATCGGAGCCCTTGGGCCGCTGCACATCGCCTTCCCCATCGCCGGCCTCGGTACCCGACGCTGGAGTGGACCAATGTTGATTCTCACGCGGCGCGGCGGCGAGGGGATCATGGTGGGAGCCGACGTGGAGATCACGATCCTGGAGGTTGGGGAGGACCACGTTCGGTTGGGGATCAGCGCGCCGCGAGATGTGAGGGTGCTGCGCAAGGAGCTGAAGGAGGAAGTGGAGCGGGAGAACCGGCTGGCCGCCTCCTCTGTGGCACGCCGCGCCCCGCGGCTCGCCGCTCCCTTGGCGCCAGGTGGGCTGGATCGCCCCTGATCCGACCCATCCGTCTTTAGGATGGCCGGATCGCCCCTGATCCAGCCTCCTGCTGCACTGTCTCGGTGGCCTTACACCCCAGCGACAGCCTCCAGGCCTCCAAAGCTTCCTGCTCCCGACCCAGGCCCCTAAGTGCCACCGCTAGGTACCGGTAATTGTCGGGGTTGGAGGGGGCCAGCTCCACGGCCTCCGCGAAGCAGGCAGCCGCCTCCAGCATCTCCTTTCGGGCCAGCAGCGCCAGTCCTTTGACCTGCAGTTCGGCCTCCTGCCGTCGGGAAACCGGTGTCGTTCGTGTTGCCGCGAGCACCGCCGAAGCCTTCAGATTCGCTGTGAGCTCGTCCGCTTCTCCTTGCTCGAGTCCTCGCGCCTGGGCCTCATGGATCGCCTCGGCGGCTTCCTCCAGACGCCCCTGCCGCTGGCGAAGCCTGGACAGGAGCAGCCATGGCCCCGGGCCTTCCTGGCTCGACTGGAGCTCCGCGATCGCGCTCTCGGCCTCCGAGATCTTCCCCGCCTCCAGGCAGAGCCTCGCGTACAGGGCGGTGGCCTCGGGAGGATGGATCGGGTGGCTCTTCGCCTTCTCAGCCCACGTCAGGGCCTGCCCCGTTCGGCCCAGAAGCCGCTGGCATTCGGCCAGGCCCAGCTCCACCGATGCCTTCGAGGGACGGCCGAAGCGGACCGGCCGTTCGAGCGCCGTCCGGGCAGTCTCGAACGTTGCCTCGGCTTCCTCGGGTCTGCCGAGAAGCAGTTGCAGCCGGCCCAGCGAGACTAGGAACTGGGGATGGCCGGGGAACTCCGCCTGGGCATGGGACAGCAGTTGCTCCAGATGCCGCGTGTCGCCGCGCCTCTCATGGAGCCTGATTAGAAGCGTGTGGGCCCAGAATCTTCTCCAGTCGGTCAGAACGCCCGGCACTGTTCGCGCCAGGTACTCGGACATGTCGGCCTCGGCACCGTCCATATCCCCCAGCGTGGCGCGGCTCTGTCCCCGGTAGAAGATGAAATCCAGCTGGCCGGGGTTTCGGGTCAGTTCTGTCTCGATCATTCGGAGATTGCGCGCGCCTTTCTCCCTAACCGCCTCCGCAGACAGGTATCCCGTGTGCTCGATGGTGATGTCCGTGTAAGCCAGTCTGAGGTTTCGGCGTACCAGCTCCTGGAAGACGCTTTCGTGAACGGCACAGGAAAAGCGTATACCCAGCCTATTTCGAAAGAGCCGGATGTGCTCGGTGATGTCATCGTTGCCCGACGATGTTCTGCTGCTCACCAGACACATATAGGCGTCAGCGATGGCGCGGCGGCAGGCTTGTTTCAACTGAGCCCGAGCCTTTGAGTCCAGTCGATCGTCGGCGTCGAGCCAGAATATCCATTCCCCTTTGGCGTGGCGGATCGATTCATTGCGCGCGGCGGCAAAATCCCCTACCCAGGGAAAGTGGTAGACCCTAGCGCCCATCTCGCGCGCGATCTCAGCGGTGTTGTCCGTGGAGCCGGTATCCACCACGATCACCTCCGAGGCCAGATCACCCAACGACTCCAGACAGGGCCTCAAGTTGCCGGCTTCGTTCTTGACGATCATGCAGACGGAGATGGAGGGCCAGCTCGGGGGCGCCTCCGGCGCGAGCACTACCTCGAGCCTCCCGGGCTCGCCAGGGGGAACGCCGACGGTCACAGCTGATAGAGGCGCCTGGGCACGTCGTCCCTCTCTTCGCCTTCGCCGTGGTTTCATCTCTCCCCTCCCCCGTTCGCTCGCGCCGCTGCACCGACGAGATCCTCCCGCGGATTGTCCGGAAGGGCGTTGTTCATGGGGGCGTGCCGTTCGGCGGCTTCGCGCCGGAGATTCTCCAGGTCCGGATGTTTCAGTCCCAGCGCATCGATACGGGCCAAAGCCATCTCCGCCCCCTCGGGATCACCTAGCTCCAGGCTCAGGTCGGCGATGGCCACCAGCACATCGATGTTTGACGGGTCCCTCTGCAGCGCTTCCCTTGCCCTTTCCGTGGCCTGATGGTAGCGCCTCTGAGATCGATGCAGCTCCACTAGATTCAGCAGGGACTGAACACCCTTGGGGTCCAACTCTGCGGCACGACCGAAGGCTGATGCTGCGCCGGCAAGGTCTCCTGTTCGGCACAGCACAACCCCCAACTGGTTGAGTATGGCCCAGGAATCAGGCGCCAGCTCCGCGGCCTTCTTCGTGGCGGAGAGTGCCTCGGAGACACGCCCTGTGGCCATCAGAGTCGCTCCTAGGGCGGCGTGTGCCGCCGCCAGATCAGGGAACCGCAACACCAGCTGGGCGAAGATGGCCACCGCTTCCTCGGTCTTGTCTGCCCTTAGGGCGGTCTGCGCCCGTGTCATCGCTTTGTCCACTTCGGCCTCCAGTTCGGCAAGATCTTCAAAGCCGGAGCCCTCTTCTGGTGTGAGTCGATCATGATGTACGAAACTATCGAGGGCGACAGCCAGTTTGTAGCTCGACTGGCGTACCCTGGAGAAGAAATCCCACAGGGCCAGGGGAAACTCCACATCCTCGCGGAGTGAACCGACTTGGCGGCAAATCCGTGGGTTGAAGGCCAGGCAGAACCCGCCCAGAAAAGAGACCTCCGCTCTCTGGCCCAGGTAGTCTCTAGCCCGTCGCTCGGCGAACCGGTAAAACTCCTTCCCCACACCCTTGTATGGGGTGTGGATGCGCTGAGGGCGCGGAGCCCGGTTTGAGACTGGGCCTACGACGGCACAACGGGGGTCCGCGACGAAGGTGGTTAGCATCCGATCTACCGAGCCCTCGGGCAGCACCAGATCGCCGCTCAGAAGCAGCACGGGCTCGTCTCCCGCGCCATTGAGGACCTGGTTCAGGGCACGGGCCGCGGGCATCTGGGTTAGCTCCAGGGTCAATCCGGGCAGAGCGTTCAGCTGGTGGGCGGCTATCGCGGCGCTACGGGTTCCGTACGTGTCGGTGGCCACTATCGATATGGGGCGAGAACTGCTGCCGGGGATTGACACCGGGAACTCTGGCTTGATGCTGGTTGACAGATTCAGGACGGCTCTAATAGGAGGGAGTTGTCTCTGGAACCGGACAATCGGTCGCTGGATGAGATCCTTCATGCGCTCGACCGCCCGGTCGGCGGCAACCTCCCAACCGAGCCGCTGGCGAATGCGAGCGCTCGCCCGCGCTCCCAACACCCTGGCCTCCTCACGTTCTTCGAACACTTGTCTCATTAGGCGCGCGGTGGCTTGGCAGTCGGGCTCGTACCAGAACGGCAGATCGACGGTCTCCCACTGGTCGATGCGTCGTCGCGGGAAAGAGACCCGCTGGGCAGGGATGAGGTAGGCCACGGAGTCGTCGCAGAAATCCAGACTGGCCCCCGCACCAGTCACGATCACGGGGAGGCCGGATGCCATGGCCTCCGCGATCGGGAGGCCGAAGCCTTCCCCTCGATAGGGCTGGACGAGACAGTCGCAGGCCGCATAGAGGGCAGGCAGAGAGTCCGGGGGCAAGTCCTCGGTTATGTGCAGGATGCGCGGTGCGTTGGGGTCGGATTGCAGCTGCCGGATCAGGTCGCCCATGGTTTGCCCTTTGTAGAAGCTGTCTCCTCCCATGTCTTTAATGACCAAGCACACGTCGTCCCGCGCGGTGAAGGCGTTGCGGTACGCTTCCAACAGGATGTCGGGACCCTTACGGTATATGGTTCCACCGACGAAGAGGAATTTGAACCGTTTGTCCGTCGGCAGCGCCATCGGCGTGACGCCGGGTCGGAAGCGGTCGGTGCGAACGCCATTGGGCACCACGTGGACTCGGTCGGCGGGCAGGCCGGAGCGCACGTAGCAGTCGCGCACAAAGCTGGTTGGGACCCAGACGTCGTCCACTTGCTCTCGCAGCTTCTCGATCCACTCTTTCGGCACGCTTCCGAACTCCCAGGGCTGAACCATCACCCAGTGTCCTTCCACTGGCGGCCTGAAGTCCGGCGGCCAGCCATGACGCACATGGATCTGGGCAGGTCGTGGCAGCCGAAGGTCAAAGCGCTGCTCCAGTTCCGCGAATCTGGGGTCGACCTCGGCGCCGAACTGCTTAAGCCCCGTTGGTACGATGGATAGCTGATGCCCGAGGGCCGCCAAGGAGATGCACATCTCTCTGTTGACATGGGCCAGCGAATGGTGGGCGAACTGGTCGCCTTCCCATCGTATTGTCAGCGGGGATGCTGGCTTGGAGATCGCGCGGCTCTCCATTTGGTGCCAAATCTCTCGCAGCTGATCCGCCGCAACCTTCGTGGCATGGTGCCATCCCCATCGTTCCGCTACGTCCTGGCGCGCCTTCTTGCCAAGGGCCTTGGATTCCTCGGGATGGTCGAGGATCCAGCGCATCAACTCCGCCAGGTGACGGGCGGATGGTTCCGCCCAGTGGTGGCCCCGATAGGCGGGGTTCTCGGCACGCTCGTCCACTGGCACCAATCCCTCGATGTCGATCAACAGGGAATTGGCTTCGTTCATGAACTCCAGGTTCCCCCCCCAGCGGGTGGCGACAACAGGAACGCCACACGCCATGGCCTCCATTTGCGGGCGGCCCCAGCCTTCACCCCTAGAGGGAGCGACAAGGGCGTCGGCCGCCGCGTAGAGCCGCGGCATGTCCTGGTCCGGCACCTGCTCGCCCAACACCACGATGGGTGCCACCTGATCCCTGCTCTTGTCAAGGGTCTCGAGATAGCTGTCGATGCGACGCTCGATCTCACCCGGTGCGTCCGCCAGATCAGTGGCATTGACGGGGTAGGTTCTCAACACCAGGGTGACGTCTTCATCGGCGCCGAAGGCTTGAGCCCACGCTCGAAGGAGCACGTCCCAACCTTTCCGGTAGCCCCACTCGAAGACCGACAGGAACAGCTTCCCTCGGGCGCCCGCGATGGGCAGGGGCTCCAGCCCTGGCCGGAAGCGTTCGGTGTCGACGCCCCCTGGCACTTTCACAAGCCTCGTGGCAACCCCTGCCTTCCGGAAGGTTTCCAGGTTGAAGTCGGTGGGTACCCAGATCTCATCCATGGCGTTGCATCGTGCTACCCAGTCGGCAGGGAGATTGTCCGTTTCAAACATGGTTCTGCCGATGGTGTAGCTGGCACCGCGAACCTTCTGGAAAGCGTAGGCCGGAAAGTGTACTACGGCGATGCATCCCTCGGGGGCCTTTCGGGAGAGGGCGCCGTCGAGGACGCGGCGTGTTCGCGTATCAAGTTGATCCCTGAAGATGGGGGAATACCTTCCGACGGCCTTGAAAGCCAGGTCGATGTCGTGGCCGGCGAGAGTCAGCGCGAGGCCCCTGGCCTCGGATCCGTAGCCACTGGGATCGAAGAAGGGCGCACACCACAGCACTTGTGGCCGCGGCAAGGCGGTGCTAGGCGCCTCGCTTTGCCCAATTATCGCGAACTGTGCCGTCTCTTCGATCTCTGCCAGCCTTCGAACCACCGCCCTGGCGGCCTTCTCGATGGTCCACCGTTGCAGCACCTCCTCCCGACCTCTCCGGCCCACTTTGGATGCCTCGTCGCGGTGTTCAAAGACGTAACGCATCAAGTCGCGAGTGTGCTCCACGCTTGGTGATGCCCACTTGTGGCCCCGATAATACGGGTTGTCGGCGATCTGCTCCTGATCAACCGGTTCGAGACCATCGATCTCGATTAAGAAACTGTTCTGCGGGTTCATGAACTCCAGGTTCCCGCTCCATCTGGTACCGATGGTTGGCGTTCCCATCGCCATGGCTTCCATGTAGGGCATTCCCCAGCCCTCCCCGCGGCTGGGCAGAATGAAAGCATCCGCTGCTCGGTACAGGCTGGGCATTTGGTGATAGGGGAAAAGCTGCTCGATGATGTTGATGGGGGCCACCTCTTCCAGTTCCAGGCCGAACTGGCGACGGATATAGTCGGCTGCTTGTTCCCGTGCGGTACCCTTTCGGCTGGTGCCGCTGCCCCTGTATACGATGAGATTCAGCGCCACGTCCTCGCCCCGCTTGAACTCCTCGACATAGGCGCGAAGCAGGATGTCCCATCCCTTTCGCTTGGTCCACTCGAACACCGAGAGGAAGTTGAATCCGTGGTTGCCCGGGAAACGCACGGTTGATACCCCCGCTGCGGTGTAGACCCTTGGGTCTATACCGAACGGAATCCGGTGGATACGGTGGGGATCCACGCCTGCCCTCGAGTAGGTCTCCTCGTTGAATCGGGTGGGAACCCAGACCTCATCTATGGAGTTCAGCGACTGAACCCATGGTGTAGGAATGCTGTCCGTTTCGAACATGGAGCTGCATACGTACCGGGACATTCTGGGAAACGTGAACCGCCACTCAGAGCAGAGGTCCTTGCCCCGAAAATCGGCCGGCGGGTGATGGAAGACCATGACGGAGCCAGGCTGAACCGAGCGCTCCTCCATGTGGAGCACAGAATGGACGGTGCGAGCATCGAAGTTCAGTTCTATCTTTTGCTCCAGACGAGTGAGGGAGACGGGATGGCCCAGGTTGCCGAGGCCAGTAAGGGTGTTTCTCGCCATGGAGGCATAGCCGCTGGGATGGAGAACGTAGGACACCCAATGACATGGAAGACAGGTGGTGAAGGCGCGTCCGCGCTCGGTGGTATCGGCTGAGACGGAGAGCGAACCGACACGGGCGGGGCCGCCTGTCGAGCTCGCCTCGGCCCCGGTGGTCTCCCTGGCTCTTGCCTTGCAGGGACCGCGGCGACCACGAAGGGCGGCAAACACATGCTCGCATCCCATGGGGGCATGGCCGTGATACTCAGCGGAGACAATGGGGCAACCTAGCGGCTCTAGCAGACGCATCCAGTCGTCCAGTTTCATTAGTCGCTCATTCCCATAGTCGATCCGCGGATAGAAACTGGAAGGGACGCTGAAGAGCACATGGGTGGCCAGGTCCAACTGCTGGTCAAGCATGGCCCGGATCTCTTTATCGGAGAAGTGCTCCAGGAGACCCTGGTGAAACACGACATCGAAACTCTCCTGTTCGAACTGCTGCCGCAGTCGGAACGCATCTCCCACCAAGAAGCGCGCGGATCCGCCCAGTACCCTGTTGGCGAAGCGTGCCTGTGACACCACTTCCTCGTCCACGTCGATGCCGGTAACGGCAAGGCCCTGCTTCGACAGGAAAATGGATAGGTATCCCGTGCCTATCCCTACCTCGAGAACTCGACCCCCGGCGGCAAAGTGGACGACGTTTGCCAGAAGACGTCGGATGTAGCCGGTATCCAAGTGCTTCTCGTAGCTGAGACGGTCACGGTAATAGTCGGACCAGCTATTCACGTTCTTCTTCCTCCATGCATGACCAACACGATGGCCGAACCGTGTAGCCTTCTGGCCCCGGCTCCGCTCCTCGATGGGGATGCACCCTCACGACCTTACACGCGCCACAAGAGAGTGCGGCCAGGCCGTCTTGGATGAGCCATGGCGTCGGGGTAACTCTAGCCCGCCAGCTATCGGCGCTGAATAGGGAATTCCCCTATTCTGAGCAAAGGTCTTTTACTGCCTTCTCCTGGTTCAAAGGCTAACCACCTGCGTAATGAGAACCGGAGAACCAGATCTTTCCGTTTCTCGCCTGCAGCCCCTAAAGTTCTGATCGACGGTGCCGATGATTAGATTGGCAGTCCGGTAACGGTCAGCCAGCAGTGCGGAGCCGGAAGGAGGTGGCATCTCACCCCAACTCGATCGGAGAGGTTCCGAGTCAACGTGGAAGCCCGCGAAGGGATGCGCGGGACTAGTCGGCGCTAAAGGCGCCAGAAGACAGGGAGGAATTCACCATGGCAGTAGGCGACTTTACCAGGATCAATACCAACATCGGCGCTCTGAACGCTCTGAATTCCCTCAAGGGCGTGCAGAAGGAGCTGGGTCTGCACCAGCTGCGTCTGGCTACCGGCAAGAGGATCAATGAGGCGGCCGACGATCCGGCCGGCCTGACCATCGCCACCAAGTTCCAGTACCGCGCTAACGGGCTGGGAGTTGCTTTGGACAACATCGGCGATGCCAAGAACATGATGGCCGTGGCCGAGGGCGGCCTGACCAAGATCAAGGATATCCTGGTTCAGATGCGCGCCAAGGCGGAGCAGGCCGCATCGGATACCCTGGGGGCGGACGAACGCGCCGCTATCGGCACCCAGTTGAGTGACTTCGCGAAAGAGATCGATGCCATCGTCAACACCACCAAGTGGAACGGCATGCTGTTGCTCGATGGGCTGAGCAGCTTTGGCTCCCAGGTGACCTTCCAGGTGGGCGCTGACACTGGAACTGACGACGTCGTGACGCTGCTCGCCAGCGATTTCGGTAGTGTCAGCACCGCGGGACTCAGCATCGACAGCGGCATCACTATCTCCAGCGCGAGTACGGCGTCGGATGCCCAGGGGGTGATGAGCAAACTCGACACCGCGATCGCCACCGTATCCGGCCGACTGCAGACCTCTGGCTCGCTGGTGGCCAGGCTGAACTATCGGGAGGAGACTCTGACGACGGCAAAGGTGAACGTGGAGGCGGCTTACAGCCGGATCATGGACGCCGACATGGCCTACGAGCAGTTGGAGGCCACCAAGTACCAGATCCTGCAGCAGACCGCCACCGCGATGCTGGCCCAGGCCAACACGGCGCCGCAGAACATCCTGTCCCTCTTCAGGGGATAGGTAGCCGGAACGGTCAGCTAGACGAGCTCACACCGCTTACCTCGCCAGGCCGGGGCGGCAGGCCTACCTCGCCGCCCCGGTCAACTCCGCACCATGGAGGAACCTGATCACATGGCGGTCGCCTATCTCAACAGCCAAGCACAGTTGGGCTCCTACCGCAGCAACTCGGTGATGGGCGCATCCCCGGCCCAACTGGTTCTCAAGAGTTACGACCTGGCCCTCGCCGCCCTGCGGGCCGAGGACGGCCCGTGGGCCTGCAAGGTGCTGGCACAGCTGATCGAGTCCCTGGACTTCAGATACCAGGAGGTCGCCCTCGGCTTCTTTCGGCTGTATCGATACTGCATGGAGGAGATCAAGCAGGGCAGGCTTGGGGTGCCCACCAGGATCCTCAGGGAGCTGCGGGACACTTGGGCACAGGCCATGGAAACCGCGGAGGCGGTTTCTCACTAGAGTCTGGAGGGTGAGCCCATGGCAGATCTGCTGAGCACGATACTGTCCCCAACCGGGACCTCATCCATAGACAACCTCGTCTCCCAGTACATGGCCCTGGAGAGGAAACCCCTCCAGACCCTCCAGGCTGCTAGAGACCAGGTGGACCTCCAAACCAGCATGTTCGACGACCTGAGAACCAGGATAGGCGATCTCGAAGATGCAGCCAGTGCTCTTGCTCTCGGTGTCGGATCGGTGTTCGACACCCACACGGCTACCTCTTCGGATGACTCGGCCGTGGCCGCCACCGCCTCCAGCGGCGCGGCGAACGGCTCCTACCTGCTCGAGGACGTTACCCTGGCCAAGGCGGAGACCATGCACTTCGGCTGGGTCGATAGCGGCTGGACGGCGTCAGCCGACAGTAGCTTCACCCTGAACGGTGTCAACATAGCGGTCGCCGCCGGGACGACTCTGTCCGGCCTCAGGGATGCCATCAACGGGGCCACCTACGCTGCCGGCAAGGAGGTCCTCGCCACCATCGTCAATAATACCGTCGGCGGCGTCACCCAGAGTACCCTGGTGCTCACGGGCAAGTCCACCGGAGCGGCCAACGCCATCATCATCGTTGATGACCCGGGTTCCACGGTTATCTCCTCCCTGGGAGCGCAGGTGGTCACCCAGGCGGCAGCCGATGCTTCCTTCACCATCAACGGCGTGCAGGTTACCAGGGATCGGAACAGCGGCCTTTCTGACGTAGTGGAGGGTCTGTCCATCGATCTCAAGGCTCCGGCAGCACAGGTCACCATCCAGGTGGCCGGTGATACGGCTGGCATGCGCTCGAAGGTCCAGGACTTCCTGGACAAGTACAACGCTCTCATGGACTACATCAGGGACAAGGCGTCGATCACCAAGGGGACCGACGATAACTACACGCGGGGCCTTCTCTACGGCTACTCGCTGTACACGGGGTTGAGATCGGAGTTGCCGGTGCTCCTTTCCGGGTCGGTAGCCGGCCTGGACGCCCAGTCGCCGACCCGATTGTCCGATCTGGGTATCGAGATGGACTCGAATCTTCACCTGACGTTGACCAACGAAGCGGAGCTGGAGGACTGGTTGGGGGCCAACCCTGCTGGCGTCAAAGCCCTGTTCGGCGGCACGTCCGGGCTGGCACGGCTGGTGGCCGACAAGCTCGAGCCGTACGTGGGAGCGAGTCCCACGGGCTCTGGCTCCTATCTGGATCAAGACCAGGATGCCCTGGCGTCCAAACGGGCCTCCATCAATGACCAGATCGACGTCACGAACGAAAGGCTGGCCGTGAGAGAGCAGCAGCTTAGGGATCAGTTCACCAGGCTTCAGAACATGATCATAGACCTAACGCAGCAGCAGCAGCAGTTGCAGTCCATACTCTCCTACGCGTCGAGTCTGGGTGTCACAAGCTGAGACCTGAGGAATGGGTGATGAGATGAGCACTAGCGACAACGCTATTTCCCCTGTACAGCCGGTGGCAGGGCTTCGTGCCGTACAGCCAGCCGGTGATTCGTCTTGGGGGGCTCCCGGACTCTCCTCGACAGTTGTGTCCAGGGGCACGACGGGGACGGAAAGGGCGCCGGACCCGGCCGGGTCGAGCCAGGTTTCCCAGGTGGGAGAGACCTTCAAGGCGCGGCTTCAGATAGAGGAAGCGCGCCTAAGTTTCGAGAAGGATGAGTATTCCGGAGAGATGGTGGTACGGGTCAGGGACTCCCGGAGCGGGGAGGTGATCCGGCAGATACCACCCGCGGAGATGCTTCGCATCGCCAGGGCCATGGAGAAATACCTGGGCCTGCTGGTGGACGGGCATCGGTAACCGCGCACCGACGACAACCCCGAACACGCCCCACATTAGGATGCTTGCCACCCCCGGCCTGGTCTGCCACCGCTCAGGGCGAGCGGCCCACGGCGAATCGGCTCGCAAAAATAGGGGAATTCCCTATTCAGCCGCCCCACCGCGCTGATTAGCATACCGGCACTACACCATTTCAGGTACGAGGAGCCAGTCATGGGTTCTCTGCTGTCTCTCAGGGTCAGCGCGTCTGGCCTCACCGCTCAGAGGCTCCGCATGGACGCCATCGCCGGGAACATCGCCAATGTCAACACCACGCGAAGCAGCGATGGCGGACCATACAAACGGCGGGCGGTAGTTCTGGAGAGCTGGCCTCCCCGCGGTGGCTTACTGGCTCTGTCCGGTCGATCCGGCACTCCCGCGGGGGTTCGAGCCGTGGAAGTCGTGGAGCGGACCGGGGTGAGGCTGGTGAACGACCCTCAGCATCCCGATGCGGACGAACAGGGCAATGTTGCCTACCCGGACATCGACATCGTTCAGGAGATGACCGACATGATGTCGGCGGTGAGGGCGTACGAGGCCAGTGTGACGGCGATCAACGGCGCCAAGAGCATGGCCGAAAAGGCACTGGAAATCGGGCGCGGCTAGCCGGTGTGAGGAGGGATGAAGTTGGAGATAGGAGCCATCAGCCGCTCGCCGTTCCCGATGGAGCTGGCGCGCAAGCAGTACTCGGCCCAGCAGAGTGGAGGGTTCGCTGAAATCCTTTCCTCCGCCCTGGGCCAGGTTAACCAGATGCAGAGCCGAGCGGACGACCTCGCCGCGCGGTTGGTGTTGGGCGAGGACGTGAATGTTCACGACGCCGTCATCGCGACCGAGGAGGCTAACCTCGCTTTCCAGTACACGCTGCAGGTCAGAAACAAACTGATCGATGCCTACCAGGAAATCATGCGGATGCAGGTCTAAACGGGTTGATGGCCAGTTCTTCGCGAGGAACCGTCGAAAGTGACTGATCTTGTCGCGCGACTGAAGACCGAGGGCCCACGGTTGTGGCGGCAGCTCTCCCTGTTCCAGAGGGCGACCCTCCTGGCGGTAGTCCTAGCCACGGTGGGCGCGTTGCTTTTCCTGGGGCAGTGGGCACAACAGCCCGAGTACAAGGTTGCTTACACCAAGCTTTCCGAGAGCGATGCTTCCAGCGTGGTGGCAAAGCTGAAGGAGTTGAAGATCCCGTACGAGCTGGCGGATAGTGGCTCGACCATCCGTGTGCCCGCTGACAAGGTGTACGACACCCGGCTGCAGTTGGCAGCGCAAGGGCTGCCGAAAGGCGGAACCGTCGGCTTCGAGCTGTTCGACAAGGTGAGCTTCGGGCTGACAGACTTCGCCCAAAAGCTGAACTTCCAGCGGGGGCTGGAGGGCGAGCTGGCGAGGACGATCAGCAGCCTTTCCAACGTGGAAGACGCCCGGGTTCATATTGCCATCCCCCAGAACGAGCTGTTCGTCGACAGGGAGAAGCCTACAACCGCGTCGGTGGTGCTTCGCATGCGGCCAGGGGCGGACCTGAGCTCGGCGCAGATACGAGGCATCGTCAACCTGGTTTCTCATAGTGTCGAGGGATTGAAGCCCGAGAACGTGACCGTGGTGGATGGGGACGGAGTTCTTCTCTCGGAAGACGAGAGTGAATCCCTGGCCACAGCCGGGCGCACCGTCGGGCAGCGCGATGCCCAGATGAGCTACGAGCGTTCCCTTCAGCGGGAGGTGCAAGCCCTGCTGGATGTGGTGCTCGGCCCCGGGAAAGCGGTGGCCAGAGTCAGCGCCGCGCTGGACTGGGACCAGTACGAGGCCAACAGCGAGACCTATTCACCGAATGGCAAAGGGGCGCAGGTGCGTAGCTCTCAGGAGTCTGTGGAGCGTTCAGACGTACCCCTGCTGGATGGTTCGACACTGGGGGGCATTCCGACCTACCCGCAAGATGTCCGGGCGCCGGCCGGCCGTGTCAGTCCCGATGCCTCCCGGCCCGCTACCGGTTCGCCGTCCCCGGTCGCGACACCTCAGCCCGGCGAGGCTGTGGCCAGCGACGGCACCGTCGCGGCGGCAACAGCTCAGCCGAGATATGAGAAGCGCGACACGACGACCAACTACGAGATCTCCAAGCTGGTAGAGCGGACGGTGAAGGCGCCAGGAGCCGTAAAGAAGCTCTCCGTGGCCGTGCTCTTGGACGGACAGGTCGATGATGGAACCATAGCTACTATCACCAAGGCCGTATCGGCGGCGGTCGGTCTTGACACGGCCCGAGGGGACACCATCGCGGTCAGCAGCCTCCCCTTCGACAGGACGGCGAGCCAGGCTCAGGAGCGTGCGGCTCGGGAAGCTTCCGATCGCCAGCTTTACTTGGAGATTGCCCGGCTGGTGCTGGCGGTGGTTTCCATCCTAGTGGTTGTCTTGCTGGCGCGATCGGTGATTAAGGGCTTGAGCCGGACTCGCCAGGCCGGGGTCGTCCGTGTCGCTCCGGCGGCCGAGCAGCGAGCCACGTTGAGAGCGGGCTCCGGGCACCTTCTGGCGGCGGAGGAGGCGCTGCCCTTGGTGACCCAGAGGGAAGTAATGGAGCTAGCCAGGACTCAGCCGGAGCTGCTGGCGCAGATAGTCAAGAACTGGGTTGAAGAGAAGTGAGAGGGGTTGGGGAGTTGGCGACGGCGAGCGCGAAGATAATGAGTGGACAACGCAAGGCAGCGGCTCTGCTCATCGCCTTGGGCTCGGAGCTCTCCGCTGCTGTACTGAAGCACCTCCCTGAAAGGGTCGTGGAAAAGGTCACCCTGGAGATCTTCGGGACAGAGCGTATCCCCCAAGATGTGAAGGCGGAAGTGCTGGACGAGTGCATCGAGATGGCCCGAGCACAGGGGTATATCTCCAGCGGCGGGATGGAGTACGCCAAGCAGATGCTCACCCAGGCCCTCGGACCCCAGCGGGCGAACGAAACCCTGGAGAAGCTGGTGGCCAACCTGCGCAGCGCTCCCTTCGACTTCGTACGGCTCACCGACCCAACCCAGTTGGTGGGCTTCATCCAGGGGGAACGCCCCCAAACCATCGCTCTGGTGCTATCGCACCTTCCGCCGACGAGTGCTGCCAGCATCCTGGCCCGGCTGGACTCCGACGTCCAGGCGGAAGTGGCGCTCAGAATCGCCACCATGGAGCGAACCACCCCGGAAGCGGTCAATCAGGTCGAGCAGGCTCTTAAGAAGAAGCTGTCCTCCGTGTTGAGCCAGAACTACTCTTCGGTCGGTGGCGTCGACTTCTTGGTCAAGGTCCTTTCCCAGGTCAATCGGGCCACGGAGAAGACCATCATCCAGTCCCTGGAGATGTCGGATCCGGCTCTCGCCGAGGAGGTCCGCAAGCACATGTTCGTGTTTGAGGATCTGGTCAAGCTGGACGACCGCTCCATCCAAAGGCTGCTGCGGGAAATCGACAGCAAGGATCTGGCCTTGGCGCTGAGAGGCGTTGGGGAGGATGTGAAGGAGAAGGTATTCAAGAACATGTCCTCGCGGGCAGCGCAAATGCTCCGAGAGGATATGGAGGTGGCGGGTCCCGTTCGACTCCGCACGGTGGAAGATGCCCAGCAGAGGATTGTGGCCGTGGTGAGACGGCTGGACGAGGCCGAGGAGATTGTCATCGCCAGGGGCGGTGCCGAGGATGACATCGTTGTCTAGGATAATCAAGAGATCGGATCCTAGCGGGGAAGCCGTGGTGGTCGGCAGCCACCGGCATGCCGGTTTCGTCCCCTTGGATTATCGAGGCGAAGCTGCACCTATTCCAAAGGATGGGGAGTCGGCATGGAGGGCCTCTCTGGAGACGGTGAGCGCTGAGGCCGAGAGGATCATCGCCGATGCCAGAGCCCAGGCGGTGGCCATCACCAAGGAGGCCATGGCCCGGGGGTATGCTGATGGCAGAGCGGAGGGCCTTAGGGCTGCCTCCGAGCAGTGCAAGGAGTATCTGGATCGGATCGCCGACCTCGCTAGACACGCCAAAGTGGATCGAGATGCATTGGTGCAATGCGCCGAGCACGAGCTTGCGGCCCTGGCCCTGGCCATTGCCGAGAAGGTGATCAGGCGCGAGGTGAGTTGTGATCCCGCTCTGGTCCTCTCCATCGCGCAGGCTGCCCTGGAGAAAGCGGTGCCGGGCGGCCCGGTGCGCATCCTGGTCCACCCCGACGACGCCGAACTGCTTCGGTCGAGCTGGCCCGAGATGCGTGGGGCTGCCCTCTTTAGCCAGGACTGGGAAGTGGTGGGAGACGAGAAGATCGAGCGGGGCGGCTGCGTCATTGAGACCAGGGGCGGGTCGGT